>RCUR01000108.1_pt1 | contig 26802 bp, 28 predicted proteins | sample 2166151 | NCBI WGS metagenome assembly RCUR01 (sample SAMN09932785, study PRJNA488358) | compost metagenome | isolation source: compost soil in an enriched community | place: Germany: Experimental Botanical Garden
AGAATTTTCTTTTCTTCCCCAAAAAAAGAAGTCACCCGAAAATTTCTTATATCTCCTTTTATGGTAAAATAACCCACCGAAATGCAAACAATTTTTCCGAACTCAGCCCAGATTCCGGCGCGGTCGTAAAAATCTTCAGCTGTGTATTCGTCTTTACGTTGGTATTGGGTTTTGTGCTCCCAAAGGTCTTTCATTTCCGTATCCAGAGCATTAAAATCTTCGGCTTCCGGAACCGTTTCTATATCTAGGAACAGAATATTATTGAGGTTAATTTTTTCTATCATTTTTATGGCATGCAGATGATGCAGATTTTAGAGATTTGCATAGGCTTTCAAAAACGAATATAGGAAATTTATTTCTAAATCATTAAAACAAGCTTTGCTGCGCTGTTGGATTTTCGTGTTCCAACAACCATTTTTTTCGCCACAAACCGCCTGCATAACCAGTAAGTGAACCATTGGTACCGATGACTCTGTGACAGGGAACAACAATCCACAACGGATTTTTTCCATTGGCCGAAGCTACGGCACGAATGGCTTTTACATCACCTAATTTTTTGGATAGTTCCAAATAACTCATCGTTTTTCCAAATGGGATCTCGAGTAATCCTTTCCATACTTTCTGTTGGAATTCGGTTCCTTTAGGATTGAGTTTAAAATCGAAATCCGTTCTTTTTCCTTCGAAATAATCATTGAGTTGCGTAACGGCTTCCTGCAAAACAGATGGAATAACAATGGATATTTCGCCTTCTCCCGAAACAGAGATTACCGATATTCCGTGTTCATCGCCTATTATTGTGGCTATCCCTAAAGGGGTTTGGATGTAAGCTGTTTCCATAAAATAAAAATGAACCGCAAAGTACACAAAGTTTTCGCAAAGTTCGCAAAGAAATAAAAGACATCGGCATAAAAAAACCATCCTATATAAGATGGTTCTTGTTTTTAGTCGTGGGAATAGCTCCCCGAAAACTATTTTAATTTTGAATACATATACGCTTCTAAAGCTTTCAATTCTTCATCAGACATCTCTTCTGTTATTGCAAAATTGGCTTTCATCACTTCAAACTGACTAGGATCAACAATCGGCTCTGCATCCCCTTTTAAAAAAGTGACCATATTAGCATTTTTGTCTTTGTAGATTTTGGCAATTTCCTGAATACTTGGTCCAACAACTTTTTGATCAACTTGATGGCAAGCCACACAATTTCCTTTTCCTTCAAAAATTTCCTTTCCTAAAACTTCTTGAGTTTGCGCAACTTCTTCGGTAGTGGTTGGATAAAAAGGTTCTTTTTTAACTTCTTCTTTTTTACAAGAAGTTAAGGTTAAAACGGCAAATAAAAATAACGTCTTTCTCATGTTAATTTCATTAATTATAGTTTCTAACTTGCTAAAAATCACCAACCAATATACTTAGGCGGTTGAATTTGATTCAGGTTCAAATAGACTAAAATTTGTGCTCTGTGATGGGTAACATGATCTTGCATCAAATTAAGTATTTGCAATTTTGATTTTGGGCCAGCAAAAAAATCTACTTTTTGGGATAATTCAACATCATTAGTTTTTTGGACAACTCTTTTTGCTTTATCAAAAGAGGCTTTTATTTCTTCGATTATTTGCGCTTTCGAAAGCCCTCTTATCGCCTCTTTTTTTACATATTTCTCTTCCGAAAAATGCGTTGTGCTCAACCAATTCATATTGTCTTGTATGTGAAATAATTGTTCTCTAAATGACATTTCACGCTCAGTAGGCTTGAAATCATACTTATCTTCCGGCATTGCTTGTGCAACGGCTACTAAATAATCTTTGGAATTATCCCATTTCTCGATGAAAGTGGAAATTACCTCAACTTGTGCAAAAATGCTATTGGAAAGCAATAAAACAATTATTATTAAACATTTTTTCATTTCTATTTATTCAAAAGTATCGCAGCTTCTTTGGCAAAATAAGTAGAAATTAAACTGGCTCCTGCGCGTTTAATACACATCAATTGTTCCATCATAATTTTATCGTTATCCAACCAACCTCTTTCGGCAGCAGCTTTAATCATAGCATATTCCCCTGAAACATGAAATACCGTTACCGGAACATTTACCGCGTTTTTAACCTCGCGAACAATGTCTAAATAAGCAATACCAGGTTTTACCATAACCATATCAGCACCTTCTTCTACATCCCATAAGGCTTCCTTTATGGCTTCGATACGGTTAGCATAATCCATTTGGTAGGTTTTTTTATCTTTTGGAATTTCAGTTGCATCAACAGGCGCACTGTCTAAAGCATCACGGAACGGTCCGTAAAATGCAGAAGCATATTTTGCAGAATAACTCATGATCCCCACATTGTGGAAACCAGCAGCGTCTAATCCTTCACGCAAACGTAGCACACGTCCGTCCATCATATCCGATGGCGCAACAAAATCGGCACCGGCTTGTGCGTGAGAAACGGCCATTTTTACCAAAGCATCGTTCGTAGGATCATTGTCAACATCTCCTTTTGTGATGATTCCATCATGACCATAGATCGAATATGGGTCTAAAGCCACATCTGGCATCACAATCATTTCCGGACAAGCTGCTTTGATGGCGCGAATGGCATTTTGCATTAATCCGTTTGGATTCCAAGCTTCTTTTCCGGTGTTGTCTTTTAAGTCTTCACTGACTTTTACATAAATATTGATTGCCCGTATTCCCAAAGCATAGATTTCCTTAACTTCTTCTACAGTTAAATCAATCGAACGACGAAATATTCCTGGCATTGACGGAATGGCAACCTTTACATTTTCGCCCTCAGCAATAAACATAGGGAACATAAAATCGGTTGGACTTAAAGTGGTTTCACGAACTAAACTTCTCATTGATTCGTTCGTTCTTAATCTTCTACCTCTGTGTAATGGAAACATATGTTTTTGTTTAAAGTTTCAGGTTTAAAAGTTTAAAGTTAAACCCATTTAAAATTTAAAATTCAGAATTTAAAATAAATCTAAAGCCAATCTCTTGGTTTTTCTAATACTTTCAGTAATTTTTCTTCTTCGCTTCCTACTTCCGGATGATGATCATACACCCATTGCACATGCGGTGGCAAACTCATCAGGATACTCTCAATTCTTCCGTTTGTTTTTAATCCGAATAAAGTGCCTTTATCATGAACCAAATTGAATTCTACATAACGCCCTCTTCGGATTTCCTGCCAGGTTCTTTGTTCTGGAGTATAGGCTAAATTTTTTCTTTTTTCTACAATTGGAACGTAAGCCTCAAGGAAACTATTTCCGACTTCGGTCACAAAATTGTACCAGTCTTGCATGCTCATTTGCTTCGCCTGTTCGCTATCACCCGAGTCATCTGTTGCTTTGCAATAATCAAAGAATAATCCACCAATTCCTCTGGCTTCATTGCGATGTGCATTCCAAAAATAGGCATCGCATTGTTTTTTATATTTTGGATAAAATTCTAAATTATGTTTATCACAAGCTGTTTTACAGGTTTGATGAAAATGGATTGCATCTTCTTCAAATAAATAATACGGTGTTAAATCCTGTCCACCACCAAACCACTGCTGAATCACATTTCCGTTGTCGTCGTACATTTCGAAATAACGCCAGTTCGCATGAACAGTTGGCACCATTGGATTTTTTGGATGTAAAACCAAACTCAGTCCGCAGGCAAAAAAATCGGCTTCACCTACATTGAACATTTTTTGCATGGCTTCCGGTAATTTTCCGTGAACTGCCGAAATATTAACGCCCCCTTTTTCGAAAACTCCCGAACCGTCGGGACCGCTTTCAATTACACGGGTTCGTCCTCCTCCTCCTTCAGGACGTTCCCAAAGGTCCTCATGAAATTTGGCGTGACCATCTGAATCTTCTAAGCCTTTACAGATTTGGTCTTGAAGGTTTTGTATGTATTGGTAAAATTGTTCTTTCATATGTAAACAATATATTTTTTTATTAGTCATATGTAATTCGCACATCTTCATTAGTGGTTACGACTAATTTTCGGCACTGCTCATTTCATATAATTCCATATCTAATGGTTCCTCATTAGTTGGAGTAAACTCATTGGGCAAGGTTCTTTTCCAAACAAACCCAGAATTCTCGGCTACTTTGACACTTCCAAAATTTGTTCTGTGAGAAATAATTTGAAGAGTTTTCAAAGTTAATTCATTGAAAGCATAGTTTGAAATTTCCTTCACCACTTTTGTCATCCATCCTTTACCCGCATACTCTGAACCGATACAGTAGGCAAATTCGGCTTGTTTGGTTTCCCAATTCAATTTTTTGATAATGATTAATCCGGCTATGTTTTGTGTTGCATTATCTTTAATGGCAAATGTAAAACCTGATCTCAACTGAAATTCTGAAATTTTATTCAGAATATAACTTTCGGATGCTTCCACCGTTACATTACTCGAAAGCGTTTTAGGAAAATACCTTTCAAATCTTTCTGCATTAGAAACCATAAACCCGTTAAGACTTAAGGCATCTTTTGGTTTTAAGGGAACGATATGAAAAGCATCTGTTTTCATTATAAATTTGCTTTTACACTCGCTACTTTATTAACTATTTCAAACGAAAAAGTCTTGCTTTCCTGTTGAATATAATTGTAAATCGCAATTGCTTTTTCAGAAAAATCAAATGGATTTTCTTTTGAACTTATAACCAAAAAATCAGCAAATTGCTCCAACTGATTCCAGTCCAAATGGCATCGCAATAGATGTATAATTAAATCCTTTTCAGTAAAATCGAGCAGACTTTGAATATTCATGCCAAGGTCTTTCAATTCATTTTCAACAAGGGCAGTATCTTCTAAATTCCAAAACTTAGGTACAAAAACCAAAGAGAGCAACGTCTTTAGCACATTGTCTATCCGTATACTCTCTTGATCTCTTAATCCTTTGTTTAGCATTTTTTTATTGGTTAATCGTTGTCGGTTGTTGGTTGACAGTCGTTAATGATTCCCCCAACAACCATAAACCATCAACTATTTATTCTCATACTCCTTCACTGCATCAATAAACGCTTTTGCGTGATCCACAGGGATATTTGGTAAAATACCGTGACCTAAATTCACGATGTATTTGTCTTTTCCGAATTCGTCAATCATTTGGTGAACCATTTTCTTGATCACCGGAATTGGAGATAATAATCTTGACGGATCAAAATTTCCTTGTAAAGTAATGTTTCCGCCAGACAAATATCTTGCATTTCGCGGAGAACAAGTCCAGTCAACTCCTAATGCAGAGGCTCTACTTTTTCCCATTTCACCAAGAGCAAACCAACATCCTTTTCCGAAGACAATTACTGGTGCCTCATCGGCCAAAGCTTCCACAATTTGGTTGATGTATTTCCAAGAGAATTCCTGATAATCTACCGGAGAAAGCATTCCTCCCCAAGAATCAAAAATCTGAACGGCATCTACTCCCGCTTTTACTTTTTCTTTCAAATATAAAATAGTTGTATCGGTGATTTTTTGCAATAAAACATGTGCTGCTTCAGGATGTGTAAAACAAAATCCTTTGGCAGTGTCAAAACTTTTTGATCCTTTCCCTTCTACTGCATAACAGAAAATCGTCCAAGGTGAACCTGCAAAACCAATTAACGGCACCTCATCATTCAACATTTCTTTAGTCAATTTGATGGCATCCATCACATAACCCAAAGTTTCCTGAATATTCGGAACAATTACTTTTTCAACATCCTGAATCGTACGAATCGGATTAGGTAAAAACGGACCAAAACTTTCTTTCATCAAAACCTCGATTCCCATAGCTTGCGGTACTACCAAAATATCCGAAAATAAAATCGCAGCATCCGGAGCAATTCTTCTGATTGGTTGTACGGTAATTTCAGCCGCCAACTCAGGTGTCTGACAACGGGTAAAGAAATCGTATTTGTCACGCAAAGCGATGAATTCAGGCAAATATCTTCCGGCTTGACGCATCATCCAAACTGGTGGACGTTGTACTGTTTCTCCTTTTAATGCTTTTAAAAATAGGTCGTTTTTTAACATTGTTTTCTTAATTTAGGCTTTAAGCTTTAGGCTTTAAGCATTTTATCTATCTATATTTTTTGCTTATGGCTTATTGCCTGAAGCTTATTCTTATTTATATTCTTCAATCACATCTTCAATCACATCTTCAACAGACGGTTGATTGGCGATTACTATGTTTTTGGTTATTTTTCCTAAAGCGCCGGCAGTCGTTTCTCCGATGCAAAAACAGGTTTCTTTTTTAATACTGTTTTCTTTCAAATAACTTTCTACTCCCGATGGGCTAAAAAATAAAATTGCATCAGCAGCTGTTTTTATTTTGTGTGGCGTTAAAGAAGTCTCGTAAACCTGAATTTCATTAAATTTCACACCTGCTTCTTTCAAAGCTACAGGCAAGGTTTCCCTGCGTAAGTTACCACTAAAAAAAGTGTAGCTCTCATTACCGTAAATCAATGTAATAATTTCTGCTAAATCCTCGGCATAACCTGTATAAGCAACCACATTGAATCCGGCTTCTGATAATAATATCTTGGTTTTTAACCCAACACAAAAAACATTTTTCTCCTGAAGCTTTGGCGCTAATTCCTCAAATTTAGGATGTTTAAAAAAACTGCGGACAGCATTCTGACTGGTGAAAATTAAATTATCATTCAAGTCGGTCAATTCGAAATTTTTATCTTCAGTTTTGATGAAATCCGCTTCGATTACCTCAAAATTGGCATTTAATAATTCCTGCTTCTGAGTACTCAAAAGGACTTTTGTCGATATAATTCGAATGTTTTTACTCATCATTTTAATATAATCGATTGGAGACGCAATAAATTGCTTCTTTACCGAATTATTTTTTTAAGGTTTCCTTGATTGTTTTCATTAAAACGGCACCACCATTTTCTAAAATTTCTTGGGCCGATTCAAATCCCAGTTTTTTCCACTGTTCAATAGGAACAATTTTGTCTACTTCTATTTTCTCTTTCCCGTCGATGGAAAACAGAACACCTTTAAACTCGATGGTATCGTCTTTTTCATTGTATTTGGCCAAAGCGCCAATTGGTGCCGTACAACCACCTTCCAATGTTTTAAGAAACTGTCTTTCTATATGCGTGCAAATTTCTGTTTCAATATGATTCAGTTGCGCGACAGCATCTTTTGTAAATTCATCATTTGCCATTGCCACAACAAGCATTGCTCCTTGTGCCGGCGCCGGAATCATCCAGTCTAAATTGATGAAATTCTCTGGTTTCAAATTGATTCTTTCCAATCCTGCTGCGGCAAAAACAGCCCCATTCCAATCGCTTTCCTGCAATTTCTGCATTCTTGTATTTACGTTTCCACGCAAATCAACTACGGTATGATTGGGATATTTATTCCACCATTGCGCCTGACGACGTAAACTTCCGGTGGCAATAGTACCTTGTCCGTTAAGAAAATCAAGATTTCCTTTGTGAACTAAGATATCTAAAGTATTTGCTCTTTCCAAGACGGCCGCCTGAACAATGCCAATTGGTAAAGCGGTTGGAACATCTTTCATAGAATGCACCGCAATATCAACCTGACCATTTATCATGGCAATGTCTAGCGTTTTTGTAAAAATTCCGGTGATTCCTAATTCGTAAAGAGGTTTGTCAAGAATAATATCTCCCTCTGATTTTACGGCTATGATTTCAGTTTTATACCCTAAATCATTTAGTTTTTTCTCTACGGTGTGAGCTTGCCAAAGCGCGAGTTCACTATCGCGAGTTCCTATGCGTATTGTTTTTGTCATTATTTTGCAGTCGCTTCAATTTGGAACACTTTTTCAATCCATTCGATACTTTCATCAACCATGGTATTGTCGTCTTTCAAATGATTCGCAAAGTGTGTGGTTATTTTTTGGATAATTCTGTTGCTGATGATTTCGGCTTGTTCTTCATTGAAATCAGCGATTTTTTTACTTTGAAAATTCAATTCAGAATCTTTAATCGCATTCAATTTTTGTTTTAAAGCATGGATGGTGGGCGCAAACTTTCTAGCTTTGGTCCAAACAATAAATTCCTCTTTAATTTCTTCAATGATTGCTTCGGCAGCAGGAATGTGTGCTCTTCTGTTTTCTAAAGTTTCATCTGTCATTTGAGACAAATGATCCATGTGAATTAAAGTTACACCCTCCAAATCTTTCACATTCTCATTTACATTTTTTGGAATGGATAAATCCAAAATCAGCATCGGTTTTTTAAGATTCAGAATAGCTTTATCAACGGTTGGATTTTGCGCTCCGGTAGCCACAACTACAACATCTGCTTTTTGCAATTCTAAATGCAACTCCGAATAATCTTTTACGATTAAGTTTAGTTTTCCGGCTAATTTTTCTGCTTTATCTTTAGTTCTGTTGATTAAGGTAATGTGATCGTTTTTAGTGTGTTTCACTAAATTCTCACAAGTGTTTCTGCCGATTTTACCGGTTCCGAAAAGCAGAATGTTTTTATTGCCGATATTTTCTACATTTCTGATAATGTATTGTACCGATGCAAAAGAAACTGAAGTAGCTCCCGAACTGATTTCGGTCTCGTTTTTTATTTTTTTACTTGCCTGAATCACTGCATTGATCAGTCGGTCTAAAAAAGTATTGATCAAACCAAAGGATCTGGACTCGGCAAAACTGGTTTTAATTTGAGAGATGATTTCGAAATCACCAAGAATCTGACTATCCAAACCCGTTCCTACTCGAAACATGTGATTAATCGCTTCCTGATTTTTATATACAAAACCTACTTTTTGAAAAGCTTCAACGCTACCGTTACTGTTCTCACAAATCAACTTGATCAATTGAAAGGGATGCTCGGCAAAACCATAAATCTCGGTTCTGTTACAAGTTGACGTCACTATTAAACTCTCGATACCTTCACTCTTTGCTTGTTCAAGCAAACGTGTTTTGGCCAAAGCGTCTAAACTAAACTGACCTCTGATCTCGGCGTCCGCTTTTTTATAGCTTAACCCAACAGCGTAAAAATAGTGATGCTTAGGTGCGTTATTATTTTTCATAGATAGACTTTTCCTAAAAGTGAAACAAAACTATTAATATACTTTTGATAAAAGTAACGCTAAAAGGACTATTTGTATCGCTTAATGCTTTTTTGAATCTATTTCGCTATTTTATTGTAAAAATTTCTATTTTTGTAGTAAAACAAGGTGGTTTACATTGTTCTATTTAGAGTTATTCTAAATAACAGTATCCGTTAATTATCATTTTTTTATTTAAAAAATATCGCTATGGGTTCTCAGGAAATTATAAAAATCGAAAATGATTTTACGCTCATTCGTTTTCAGAATGATGACGAAACTCCTTTTCATGCCCAACATGAAGTAAGCAGTGGCTTGATTCAGTTTCATTTTGGCATCAAAGGAAAAGCAAAATTTATTTTCAATCAGGGGAATTACACCTTAGAACTGAAGGAAGAAAAATCGTTGCTTTTGTATAATCCACAAAAAGAATTGCCTTTAAATCTTGAAGTGGCTCCCAATTCCTGGATAATTTCTGTAATTGTTTCCATCAAGAAATTTCATGCACTTTTTTCAACAGAGGCGGATTATATCCCTTTTTTGAGTGCCGATAATAAAGACAAGAAATATTATAACGAAGGAAATATCAGTCCCTCAATGGCAATTGTTTTAAGCCAATTATTTCATTACAACCTAAATCCTTCGATTAAAAATCTGTATTATAAAGGAAAAGGATATGAACTATTGAGCTTATATTTCAATAGAACAGAAGATCCAAATGCCGAACAATGTCCCTTTTTGATTGATGAAGAAAACGTCCTGAAAATCAAAAAAGCCAAAGAAATCATCATCGCCAATATGGCCGAACCACCCGGATTGCAAGAACTGGCCGATCAGGTAGGTTTGAATTTGAAAAAACTAAAAATGGGTTTCAAACAAATTTATGGTGATACCGTTTACGGTTTTCTTTTTGATTACAAAATGGATTTTGCCAGAAAATTATTGGACAGCGGTTCCTATAATGTAAACGAAGTAGGACTTAAAATTGGGTACAGCACCGGAAGTCATTTTATAGCCGCGTTCAAAAAGAAGTTTGCTACAACACCTAAGAAATATTTGATGTCGATCAATCCGAATACATAATCACATCGATTCTTTATATAAAACAATAAATAAAAAATAGTTAATCTCCATTTAACAAAAAGTAAGTTTATTTACTTTTATCCAAAAATAAAAATACAATGAAAGGCGTATTATTAGTCAATTTAGGTTCTCCGGAAAGTCCAACTACAAAAGATGTAAAACCATATTTAGATGAATTTTTAATGGACAAATACGTTATTGACGTTCCGTATTTATTGAGAGCATTATTAGTTCGTGGAATCATCTTACGAAACAGACCAGAGAAATCAGCTGCCGCTTATGCAAAAATATGGTGGGAAGAAGGTTCTCCCCTAGTCGTGATTTCAAAAAGAATGTACGAAAAAGTAAAACCACAAGCTACCGTTCCCGTTGCATTAGCCATGCGTTATGGAAACCCTTCTATGTTGGCCGGATTACAGGAATTACATGATAAAGGAGTAAATGAAGTAATGCTTTTTCCTTTGTATCCACAACATGCCATGGCATCTACTACCACTATTCTAGTTTTTGCGGAAGAATTGCGTAAAAAGCATTTCCCGGATATGAAATTCACCATCGTCCCTGCTTTTTACAACAAACCTGATTATATCAAAAACCTGGCTGATTCCATAAAAAAGAGCTTAGAAAACTTCGAATACGACCACCTGTTGTTCTCTTATCATGGAATTCCGGAACGACATATTCGCAAAACGGATATTACCAAATCCCATTGTAAAATTGATGGCTCCTGTTGCAACACACCTTCACCGGCACATGAATTTTGTTACCGTCACCAATGTTACGAAACCACAAAACAAGTCGTTAAATTACTGGGAATCCCAGAAGGGAAATACAGTCAGACTTTTCAATCACGATTGGCTGGCGACAAATGGCTAACCCCTTATACTGATGTTGAAATCAACAAAATGCCAGAGAAAGGAATTAAAAACCTGGCTGTTGTAACACCTGCTTTTGTATCGGACTGTCTGGAAACCTTAGAAGAAATCGCTATGGAAGCTAACCACCAATTCAAGGAACATGGCGGTGAAAATTTCTTGGCTATTCCTTGTTTAAATGACAGCGATGACTGGTGCAAAACAGTAAGTAACTGGATAAATGAATGGGCCGCTGTTGAAAAAGTGAACGCATAAAATGGACGTTACCCCAGAAGAATTAGGAACTAAAGACATTAAGAAACTCTTGATAAAACAAGCTGTTCCTTCTTCTATTGGAATTTTATTTATGTCGGTTAACATTTTAGTTGACACCATTTTTGTTGGTCAATGGATTGGTTCTTTGGCCATCGCCGCAGTAACCGTGGTCTTGCCCATTACCTTTTTGATTTCATCATTAGGCATGGCAATTGGTGTTGGCGGAGGCTCCGTACTTTCGAGAGCTTTAGGCGCCAATCACAGAGAGAAAGCGCTGCATACTTTTGGCAATCAAATTATGATGACTTTATTATTGTCGTCGCTTTTTGTAATCTTTGGAATTTTGTTTAGCGATGAGATGTTGTTGCTTTTTGGAGCCAAAGGAGCCATCATGAAACCGGCAAAAGAATTCTTTTTCCCAATCATTCTCAGTGTTCCGTTTTTGGCGCTTTGCATGATGGGTAACAATATTATCCGCGCCGAAGGCAAAGCCAAATTTGCCATGATTGCCATGATTATTCCGGCTTTTGCAAATATTGCACTCGACATTCTTTTTATAAAAGTGATGCATTTAGGGATGTTTGGTTCCGCTATGGCTACTGCAATTTCCTACTTGATGTGTTTTGTATTTGTATTATGGTTTTTCGCCTTTAAAAGCGAATTAAAACTACAGGCCAGACACTTCAAATTCAACAAACCATTAATAAAAGAAATCACTGAACTGAGTTTTGTGACCTTTTCCAGACAAGGTGTAGTGAGTATTTTGGCCATCATTCTAAATCATACTTTATATACTTACGGGGGAGAGCATTCGGTTGCGGTATATGGAATTATCAGCCGGATGCTGATGTTTTCTTTATTCCCAATTCTTGGAATCACACAAGGATTTCTTCCTATTGCAGGTTTTAATTACGGTGCACAAAATCACGATAGAGTAAAAGAAAGTATTACGATTTCCATTAAGTATGCTGCCATTTTAGCAACTGTCATTTTTTTGACGATCCTGATTTTTGCAAAACCTATTGTGGCTGTTTTTACTACTGACCCCAAAGTGATTGCTGAAACTCCCGAAGCATTGCGCTGGGTTTTTGCGGCATCACCAATTATAGCAATTCAATTAATCGGCGCTGCCTATTTCCAGGCTGCCGGAAAAGCGAAAAAAGCCTTATTTCTCACTTTGAGCAAACAAGGATTTTTCCTAATTCCTTTAGTGCTGATACTCCCCAATTTTTTAGGTATTTTTGGTGTATGGATTGCTTTTCCAATTGCCGATGTTTTATCAACAATAATCACCGCCTATTTTCTAAAAAAAGAAATGAATAACAATTTAAATCAATCCGATAATGGACTTTTATAATTACCTCAAATCACTTCACCTCATCTTTGTCATTACATGGTTTGCAGGTTTGTTTTATATTGTGCGCTTGTTTGTGTACCAAATTGAAGCAGCAGCCAAACCATCGCCAGAAAAGGAAATTTTGCAAAAACAATACAAAATAATGACCTACCGCTTGTGGTACATTATTACTTGGCCTTCGGCTATTTTAGCCAGTATTTTTGCATTCTGGATGTTGTTTTTTACTGATTTAGGCAAAGCTTGGCTACAAATGCCTTGGATGCATGTAAAACTTGGCTTTGTATTTGTGCTGTATTTGTACCATTTAAAATGCCATCAAATATTCAAACAACTGCAAAACGACGACGTTAAATACACAACAAACTACATGCGTTTGTGGAATGAAGGCGCTACCATTATTCTTTTCGCGGTAGTCTTTTTGGTCATATTAAAAAATGCCTTTAATTGGATTTATGGTGTAATCGGAATTTTTCTGTTTTCAATTTTGATTATGCTTGGGTTTAAATTTTACAAACGAATTAGAGAAAGAAACCAATCTTAACAATGCTCAAAGGGTTCAAAATATCAATGCTTTCACTACGAATCAGGATTTTCCTTTCCATGATTGTATTGATTATTATGGCTTCCTTATTGTTGGCTTCCATTTCTATTGTCCAATTTAAAAACGAAGCCAAAGAATACCATCAGGAACGTTTAGAACGCAAAGAAAATGCAGTAAAAGAGCACATCAATTATGTTCTTTCGACCACAACTTATCCTTTGACTTCTGCCAATCTGAGTTATATTTTTAAAGATAAAATTCATGAACTGGCGCAAATTCATTCGATTGAAATAAACATATACAGTCTGGATGGAGAATTATTAAAATCATCCAAAGAATCTTTTTCGGTAGACAAAGTATCGCCTCCTGTACCAAAATATATTTTGAAATTAGTTCGTTCCTCGATCGAGAAAAGATATGTTGACATTAAAACTATTGACGGTGTCAAAAACCGTTCTTCCTATAGCCAGATAAAGGACGACAAATTCAAACCCCTGGGCATTCTTAATTTACCCTATCTGGAAGATGATGGTTTCTATGAAAATGAATTGAACAGTTTCCTGATTCGTTTGGGACAAGTATATTCTTTTATGCTGATTGTTGCTTTTGCATTGGCCTACTTCCTTTCGACTTACATTACAAAATCCTTAAAAACGATTTCAGATAAATTGAGCGAAACCAGTTTGAATCAAAAAAACGAAAAAATAATGATCGAAGCCAGTAGCAAAGAAATCAATTTATTGATTAAAGCCTACAATGCCATGGTGGACGAACTGGAAATAAGCGCCGTAAAATTAGCACAAAGCGAAAGAGAAGAAGCCTGGCGCGAAATGGCTAAACAAGTCGCCCATGAAATCAAAAATCCTCTGACACCAATGCGATTAACTGTTCAAAGCTTTCAAAGAAAATTTGATCCCAACGATGTGGATGTTAAACAAAAAATGAAAGACTATTCAGAAACCCTCATTCAACAAATTGACACGATGAATGCGGTCGCCTCTGCCTTTTCTAATTTTGCCTCGATGCCTGCACAACAAAACGAAACCTTAAATGTGGTAGAAGTAGTAGAATTGGCAATGGATATCTTCAATGAAGACTACATAATTTTTGAAAAGGATGCGGATAAAATTATTTCGAAAATTGACCGTACACAACTGATTCGAATCATTACGAACTTGGTTAAAAATGCTATACAATCCATTCCGGAAGAACAAGAAGTTAAAGCTATTTCTGTGGCAGTAAAGAAAAACGACAACAATGTATTGATCATCGTTAAAGACAACGGAATCGGAATTCAGCCTAAAGATATTGACCGTATATTTGAACCTAAATTTACCACCAAAAGCAGCGGTATGGGGCTTGGTCTTGGTATTATCAAAAACATTATTGAAAATTACAAAGGAACAATTACCTTTGATACAGAATATGGAAAAGGAACCACTTTTACCGTTTCGCTCCCAATAATAAACTCATAAAAAATCAACAATATGAACTACGAAAATATTTTAATCGCTATAGAAAATAGCATTGCTACGATTACTGTAAATCGCCCTACCAAATTAAATGCTTTGAATAAAGACACGATTACTGATTTACATAAAGCAATCAAATTATTAAATAAAAATGAAGAAGTTAGAGCTATTGTCCTAACCGGAACTGGCGAAAAAGCTTTTGTAGCAGGAGCAGATATTGCTGAGTTTTCAAATTTTTCAATAAAAGAAGGATCTGAATTGGCAAGCGAAGGACAGGAAAAATTATTTGATTTTATTGAGAATTCTAAAACTCCAATTATTGCTGCCATTAATGGTTTTGCCTTAGGTGGCGGATTAGAATTAGCGATGGCCTGTCATATCAGGGTTGCCTCTGAAAATGCCAAAATGGGTTTGCCAGAAGTTTCTCTGGGACTTATTCCTGGTTATGGTGGCACACAACGTTTACCTCAATTGATAGGAAAAGGTCGTGCGATGGAACTAATTATGACTGCTGAAATGATGACAGCGCAAGATGCTTACAGAACCGGATTAGTGAATCACGTGGTACCGCAAGCAGAACTTTTAGATTTCTGCATTGGAATGGCACACCGAATAATTAAAAATTCCCCTAACGCTATCAGTAAAGCGATAAAAGCTGTCAATGCAAATTTCGAAGAAGGAAAAGATGGATATAAAACGGAAATAAAAGCTTTTGGAAAATGTTTTGGAACCCAAGATTTTAAAGAAGGAACGACCGCATTTCTGGAAAAAAGGAAAGCCGTTTTTACCGGAAAATAAATATCAAAGAGAGCCATAACGGTTCTCTTTTTTATTTCTGCGAATAATCATTTCCGCCTGCAAGACTCTCTCTCCTGTAAAATAATATCTTTCTTTAAAAACGGATTGTTTGATTTACATAACTTAATTTTACAGTCCCGTTTCGGAAAATCATCCAACGTTTAAAATTCTACTTTATGTCTTACCAACCTGTATTTGCTCTTTTTTGGGAAAAGGTAAAAGAAAGTATCGAAAATGGTACGTATGCCAAATTAACTTTGGCAAAAACCATTGGTGATACCGAATTAAAAAATATATATGTGCGTCCTGTTTTATTAGACGACAGTTTTAAACTTTCGGTAATAGCACGTTACAAAACCGAAGAAATAGAAAGTTTTCATACTTTGGAGGAAGCTTTTTTTGTTTTGTCACCTTACATGAATAATCCGTTTTTAACTGCCCTTTTGTTTACAACAGAAAATGATATCACTTTTAAACTCAACAAAAAAAGAGTTGGAAGCATTATAGAACAAGCTCCTACTTTTAAAAATCCTTCGGATGTAATTATAGAAATGAAAGAGAAAGGTATTATTTAAACAATTATTCATGTGGTAGAGACGCACCGCTGTGCGTCTCTACATTGTGGTCTCTACAAATCCCCTTCCCATTCGGCATAAAACTGCGCCAAAAATCCTTCCATGTAACGGTGTCTTTGTTGGGCAATTTGTTTTCCTGTCTCCGTATTCATTTTATCTTTCAGCAGTAATAGTTTTTCATAAAAATGATTGATCGTTGGCGCTTCATTTTTCTTATACTCCTCCTTTGTCATCTTAGTATTAGGAGGAATCGCCGGATTGTATAAAGGTCTGTTTTTAAAACCTCCATAATTGAACGTTCTGGCAATTCCAATGGCTCCAATGGCATCTAATCTATCGGCATCTTGAATAATATCTAATTCAATTGAAGAGAATTTTTTGTCAAAATTTCCTCCTTTGAAAGAAATGTTTTCAATAATATTGATTACATGCTCAATCATTTTCGGGTCTACATTTTCGGACTCCAAAAACTGACGTGCTTTCTTTGGCCCAATCGTCTCATCTCCATCATGAAATTTACTATCGGCAATATCATGAAGTAAAGCACCCAGTTGTACCACTTTGATATCACAAACTTCATTTTGGGCAATCAACAAAGAATTTTTATATACCCTTTGTATATGAAACCAATCGTGACCACCTTCTGCATTTTCTAAATTTTGCTTTACAAAAAGAATTGTCTTACTTATTAAATCTGATCCACTCATTTTTATTTGTTTTTTTGAAAAAAAAATGTTGGTTTTCAAAGTTTTAAAACCTCAAAAACCAACATTTACTACTCTTAATTTGATATCTAAAGCTTCGCTGGTTCCACCCATTTAAAAATGTGTGACTCTTGCGGAATTACTAATCTTTCTGAAATTCTAGCCATTCTTGCAGGTAATTTCATTAAATAATCACGTGCTTTCTCTGCTTCATCAGTTAAACCGGCAATCTTATCAATTTCCCATTTATCAATCAGTTTTTGCATGATATCTACATAATCACTCGCAGTATAAACACCAATTCGTTGTGCTGAATCAGAAAATTGCTCAAATGCAGTGCTGATTTTTTGTCCTGATTCTCTCAAGAAATGTGCTGGCATAACGATTTTTTGTTTCATCATGTATTGAAAAGCAAGCATCATTTCACTAGGATCTACCTGAAAAATTCTGTTCACAAACTCACTGTACGCATGGTGATGACGCATTTCATCCCCTGCAATCATTTTACACATTTTAGACAATTTATTATCACCATATTTTTTCGCCAGTTGCGAAACTCTATTATGTGACACATAAGTTGCTAATTCCTGAAAACTGGTGTAAACGAAGTTTTTATAAGGATCTCTACCTGTACCAATATCAAAACCGTCATTGATCAGATGTTGCGTTGTCATTTCAATTTCACGCATGTTTACCCTACCTGACAAATACAAGTATTTATTAAGCAAATCTCCATGACGATTTTCCTCTCCAGTCCATTGACGAATCCAATTTGACCAGCCGTTTCTTTCCATGTTATTGACACCTTCCACTTCCATCAACCAAGATTCGTAAGTTGGCAAGGCTTCTTCCGTAATGGTATCACCTACCATAGCAACCCAAAAATCATATGGTAAATCTTTGGCGATTTCACGTAATTCTCTTACCTCTTCAAAAAAAGTATCACTTTCAGAATTAGGTAAAAAATCAGATGGCTGCCAAATTTTTTCAACAGGGATTAAATACTGATCAACAAAGCTATCTACGTTTTTTTCCAAAAACTGCATTACTTCTAATCGAATGTTTTTTATAGACATTATATAAATATTAAAATTTTATTCCTTTTACAACTGCATTTTCTGTTTTCTCCATTAGTTCAGCAAAATTATAATCGCTTACTGCTAATGGTTTATGGACGGTAAAGGTAAGGTGATTTCCTAAACCTAAGGGAAAAAATCCATATTTAACTATTTTCCAAGAATTATTGATGCTTATCGGAACTATATAAGCCGATGGAGCATACTTACATAATATCTTTAAACCACTTTGTGCAAACTCTTTTGGTTTACCTGTTTTACTTCTTGTTCCCTCTGGGAAAATAACCGCGGTGCGATTGTGTTTTTGTATGTATTCTGACAATCCTTTTATAACTGGTATCGCTTGTTTCGGGTCTTTACGGTCAATGAGTACAGAGCCTCCGTGACGCAAATTATAAGACACGCTAGGAATACCTTTCCCTAATTCTATCTTACTGACAAACTTGCAATGAAAACGACGTAAATACCAAATCATCGCAATAATGTCATACATACTTTGATGATTGGATACAAATATTAAAGGTACACCTTTAGGAATATTCTCTACATTTTCAAATTTATAAGTGGTGCCTAATAAATTAGTGCATTTCACTAACAAAAAATTCATGTAATCAACACTCTTTTTATGTGCCTGATAACCAAAAATATTGAAACAAATCCACTGAATGGGATGAAAAATAACCAAAACAAGGCCAAAACACAAATAATAAATTACGGATATGGGATACGAAATTAGTTTCTGCATGCGTTAAAAATTAGCTACAAAAGTAATAAATAAATTTTAGCTATATTTAAATCGGAAACAATAAGTGGGTTTAGGGTTTAATTGTACCTTTGCAAACTAAAAATATTTGCCTTTTTTTATAAAAAATGAACTTTACTTATCCCAAAAACGAAAAACTAAAAAGTAAAATCACAATTGGATTATTGTTTACCGAAGGGAAATCGGTATCCAAATACCCACTTCGATTGGTTTACTGTCCAGGAACTTTGGGTGATGATCAGAAAATCAAAATAGGCGTTTCGGTTTCGAAGAAATATTTCAAAAAAGCGGTAGACAGAAACTATTTCAAACGCGTACTTCGCGAAACCTATCGTTTAAACAAACACTTACTTACAGAAAACCTCAACCAACCTTATGCGTTTATGCTTTTCTACCAGAGTAAAGACCGTTTGTCCTACGAGGAAATTAATACCAAAACGATTCAATTATTTGAAAAATTCCTGGCACAAACAACTCCTGCTGACATTAATGAAAAAGACTCCAAGCCGGAACAGAAATAATTATCATTTTACCAAAGCCTGTCAAAACTGAGTTTTGTGTTTTACTCCTATATTTATTAATGATTTATTCTTATTTTAGTACTCTCAAACCTAAGATAAACTATAATCATGCGTCCCCTTTTCAAAAAAAAAATCATAATCCCTATTATTGCATCGGCTTTCTTATTTGTTGGAGCCAGTTTCAAAGATGATTTTTTTGAAATTGCAAAACAAATAGAGATTTTCACAACCTTATTTAAAGAGGTCAATAAAAATTATGTTGACGAAACCAATCCAGGTCAATTAATGGATCAGGCCATCAAAGGAATGTTAGCGAGTCTTGACCCCTATACTGTTTATTTCAATGAACAGGACGTTGTCAAATTCAAAATAAATAACACTGGAGAGTATACTGGAATTGGCGCCTTATTAACCCGAACTGAGTCTAAACTAATCGTAAAAGAAATATATAAAAATTTCCCTGCGGACAAAGCCGGACTAAAAGCGGGAGATGAGATTATTCAAATAGGAGATGTTATCTTGTCTGATTTCAAAGACGATGCCTCACAATTATTTAAAGGTGCCAAAAACACCAAAATAGACATTAAATTCATTCGCCAGGACAAAAACAACACAACGCAGCTTGTTCTTGATGAAATTGAAATCAAATCGGTTCCTTTTTTTGCAAAAGTGGATGAAAAAACCGGTTATATCGTTTTATCCCAATTCAGCAAAAAAGCATCACTTGAAACCAAAGAAGCTTTAGAACAACTAAAAAGAGAAGGTGCCGAGAGAATTATATTAGATTTAAGAGACAATCCCGGCGGACTTCTGAACGAAGCAGTCAATATTTGCAATCTTTTCGTTCCAAAAAACGAAATCATTGTTACTACAAAATCAAAAATAGACAAGCACAATAACGTCTATAAAACTACCCGAGAACCAATCGATACCGAAATCCCATTAGTTATTCTTGTCAATGGAAAAAGTGCTTCGGCATCAGAAATTGTTTCAGGTGCTTTGCAGGATTTAGATCGAGCAGTAGTTATCGGCAGTCGCAGTTTCGGAAAAGGATTGGTACAACGACCTGTAGACCTAACCTATGGCACACAGCTAAAAGTAACTATTTCACGTTATTACACCCCCTCAGGCAGATGTATTCAAGCTTTGGATTATGCGCATAAAGACAAAAACGGAATGGCGGTAAAAACGGAAGAGAAAAATTATAATGCCTTCAAAACCCGAAAAGGCAGAACCGTTTATGATGGTGGTGGTATTCAACCGGATATTGAACTCGATGAATCCAAAACAAGTGCAATAGCCAATGCTTTGATCAAAAATGACGGTATCTTTAATTATGTTACCAGTTATTATTATAAGAATCCAGGTTTAGGAGACAAAATCCCAACCCTTACCGATGGGGATTATGCCGATTTTAAACAGTTTTTAAAAACAAAAAAATTCTCCTTTGACACCGAAACAGAAATAGCTCTTAAAAATACTTTGGCTGCAGCCAAAAAAGAAAAGATAGACGAAACTATTGCAGTAGAATACCAACAATTACTGACTGCATTACAAAAAAGTGAATCCAATTTATTAGATAAAAACCAAAAGGAAATTAAAGGTTTGATTTTGGATGAAATCATCAAGCGCTACCAATATCAAGAAGGTTTGTACCAATATTATATAAAGAATAATACTGAAATTAAGAAAGCGGTAAGTGTTTTAAATTCCAGTTCAGAGTATAAAGCTATTTTAAAAATATAATGCCAAAATATTTCAACATAATAGTATTCTTATTTTTTGGCTATTTATCAGCCCAAGAAAAATCTGTTGAAACGGTCTATTTTGAATTTGACAAATACTCCTTAAACAAAGAACAATTCCAAGTTGTTGTTGATTTTGTAAAAAAAGCGGATACTTCTAAAATAGAATCGATCCAGATTTATGGCTATTGTGATGACCGAGGTGAGAACGATTACAATTATGAGTTGTCTGAAAACAGAGTTAAAACCGTCCAGGAGATACTCACGAATAATGGTTTCAATAAAAACAAAATCGTAATTATTGAAGGAAAAGGCCGTGTGATTCTAAAGAAGGACACCGTTGAAAACCTCACGGAAACCCGTTCTAAAAACAGACGTGTTGACTTGATCTTGGTGAAGAAAAACAGTTATGGTAAGGGTATTTATAATTCCTTTCAAAAAAAACACCGTGTTGGCGATCGCATCTTTTTAGAGAATATTTTGTTTTCAATGGGAAGCAGTAAACTTACCTCGCAATCCAAAATAGAATTAGACAAAATTGCCATTGAATTGCAAAAACACAAGACATTGGAATTCGAAATCAGAGGCCATGTTTGTTGCACACCAAGTTATTACGAAGACGCCATTGACAAGGACACCAAAGAACGAAAACTGTCTCTAAACCGTGCCAGAACAGTTTACAGATACCTCACAACGAAAAGCATCAGCGCTCATCGCATGACGTATAAAGGTTATGGCAACAAATTCCCTTTGGGAAGAGGGGATGCTTTAGACCGAAGAGTCGAATTTTTAATTTCAAAAATTTAAATTAACTACTCCCTCCTCATTTCAATATGTGGAATATCATCCTCGAGATACATTTCGCTGCTTTGAACAAATCCGTGGCTTTCATAGAATTTTTTGAGATACAATTGCGCTCCGATAGTGATTTTTCTTTCTCCAAAATGATGCAAAATACCTGCAATCGCTTCTCGCATTAAATCATGACCCCATTTTTTGTCCCGATAATTCGCATCGACCGTTACTCTTCCTATGGATGCGTTATCAAAACTGATTCCTGCTTTAAACAATCGGGCATGAGCCACAATCTTACCTTCATATTCACCAAAAAGATGCAAGGCAATTTTGTCTTTTCCATCCAAATCAAGATAAACACAGTTTTGTTCTACCACAAAAATCTCACTTCTTAACTGAAGTATATCGTAGAGTTCATACACAGATAGTGCCTCAAAAGCTTTAATCTTCCATTCTAATGCCATGGATTATTTTATTTTAATAGTTGTTTATTACGGTCCAAAGTAAATAAAATTAAACCATTTAGATTGCAAAAAATTAATAAAAAAGATGTGTTATTTGACCTGCAACTCAAATTACTTTTGTCTTTTAAAAACTTGAACAGACTTGATAATTGCTTCTAATTCGTGAATCAAATCCCGTTTCTCTTTTGAAGGCGAATAACAAAATCCCTCTAGAACCAAAATCCGGCTATAGGCTTTATCCACAATAGCATAATTGATAAACGGACCGGCCATAAAATCATTTTTCAGTTCCCAGGTCCCTTTGGTTTCATAGGTATCTTTGCCATCCAGTTGTATTTTAAAAAGATAGGGAGCATATCCTTCTTCTGTAATCATAGGAGTATTAGGTTCCGTTCCACGAATGTATCTCCCAATGGAATCCCGCATCTTTATGATAGAAGCAATAACATTGTCATCATTTTCTATAGAGTGCAAAGGAACTTGGTAAATCAATAAATTGGTATTCCCGCTGACGATATCTTTTTTCAACCAAATAAATTTACTTTTATGAAGAACATATTCATAACCCGTAGGTATATTTAAGGAAATATGAAATTTGTTTGCAATAATGTCAGGATTGAGCAGCGATTGTTTTATTATTCGCTGGCTTTCGGCAATCTCCGTCTGCTTGATTATTTGAATTATTTTTGGAGCATTCTTCTCAATAGTATCGATAATAGCCGAAGCCGTTCTTCCTGAAATATGAAATACATTTTGCGGTGAAGCATATTGGTTTCTTTTTACTTCAAACCTGTTTTTTGCTTCTTTTTTTACTACAATAATTGCCCTGCTATCTGTAGCAAATCCCTCCAAAAGTTTGACCGGATACTGATTGATGGTAAAAAGGGGTTCTTCCTGCGGCAATCCAATAACGGGAGAGGCAAACTTATTTCGGATACTGTCTCCAACCTCACCATTCCATAATTGATCATCTATGATTACTGAAACGGTATTGATTTTTCCGGCTGTATGACGAGGCAAACTATCATTTTTTTCTACACAGGAAAAAAACAAACAGGGAAGTAAAAGGTATAAAAAATGGGCTTTATTCATTATAATTTCAATTATAAAATAAAGCCCAAATTTATATAAGATTATTGTATTATCCGTTTATTTTCAGCTTCATTCCAGGTTTAAGTTCTTCACCGCTAATATCATTCCATTTTTTTAAGTCAGAAATGGTTACTCCAGGATATTTTTTAGAAATACTATAAAGCGAATCTCCTTTTTTAACATAATATTCAACCTCCACCTTTTTCGAATTATCTTCCTTCGTAAAAGTGGCTGCAGCCGGATTATTAGTGGTAATCGCTAATTCTCTTTTGGCAACAACCAAAGTACTTCCTATGGCAATATTATTATCTGATAAATTGTTCCATTGTTTTAAATTCACCAAAGAACTTCCAAATTTCTTAGCGATATTCCCTAGAATATCCCCTTTTTTGACTACATATTCAATACTTTTCAATTCTGATGCTACAGCCAATTCTTCTTTTTTATCCAATTCTTTATTGGCTACACGCAATGAAGATCCTTGTTGAATAGTACCATTCGCAAGATTGTTCCATTCTTGAATTTCAGCAACGGTAACATTATATTTCTTGGCAATTACATTTAAATTATCACCTTTTTGAACTATATAATAATTTGCAGTGTTTGATGCTACTGCATCATCCGCAATAGTTTTTTTCTCTTTTTCTTCCGATGCGGCTAATCTTTGATTTTCTCTTATTGCTTCAGAAGGAATAACGTTTGGTGTTTTCTTAACTGTTTTCAGCACGCTTTCATTGGTGATGATTTTCAAACTTTTACCACTGGCCACAACATTGCTTCTAAGGCCGTTCCATTTTTTCAAATCCGAAACTCTTACGTTGTATTTATCAGCAATCACACTAAGATTATCCCCTCTTTTTACTTTATAGTATTTTGTTTTAGTAAGAGAAACTCTTTGGGTAGTATAATTTGAAGTCTCTCTTGCTATAGTTGCTTTTGCAAGTTGGTACGGTTTTTCGCGTTGGTTCAGTTCGTGTTGTACGTAGGCATAAATACGATCTTCATTAGATGTAAAAACGGCAATTTTATCTTGCGGTAATCTTAAATAATGATTTTGATCTTTATAGGACGGAATCACATTCAACTTATAAGAAGGATTCAGAATCTGCAATTGCGCTACAGGAACATCAAGCAAATCAGAAATTTGTTTGAAAGTCATTTGCTTCTTAACCATAACAGTATCGGTTGCAAAATGTTTTACTAATGCTCTTTCTGGTTGTATTCCGTGTTCTTTATGGTATTCATAAATGTACATGGTAGCCAGGAATGCCGGAACATAACCTTGCGTTTCTTTTGGAAGATTTTTTCTGATATTCCAATAATTTTGTTGTCCTCCAGAACGTCTGATTGCTTTAGAAACATTCCCCGGCCCGGAATTATAAGAAGCCAAAACTAAATCCCAATCGCCAAAAATAGCATACATATTAGTCATGTATTGCGCCGCCGCTTCACTGGCTCTTAATGGATCACTTCGCTCGTCAACATAGGAATCAATTTTCAACCCATATTGTTTCCCGGTTTGATACATAAACTGCCATAAACCTGTAGCCCCTACTCTTGAAACGGCTTTTGGATTTAAAGCAGATTCTACAACAGCTAAATATTTTATCTCTAATGGTACATTCTGTTTGGCTAATGCATCCTCAAATAAAGGAAAGTAATACTCCGAAACTGCCATTAAACGCTCAAAAGATTTCTTTCTGTTTTTTAGAAATGATTTGATGATATTCTCTAATCCTTGATTGTATTCGATGTTGAACGGTGATCTAGCATCCATTTCCTGAAGTCTGGCTTGCAACAATTCGGTAGGCAACTCATAATCAACTTTCTCGTCAATATTGATGTTTTTGATATCGTTTTCCAAATCATTATACAAATCCAAACTTGTCAATTCCTTCATCCATAAACTATCCACACAGGAAGCCATGTCATCATTTACAAAAGTTTTTTTAATAGAATCTAAATAAGATAATTTTGGTTCCTCTTTGGTCTCCCATTTATTTTCGGCAACATCTTGCGAAAACATGGAAATAGACATCAGTAGGAAAAGCGATAAGGTGGTATTTTTTACATTCATAATTTTATTATCAACAGACTAAAATTCAAACGGTTATAAATCGTTTTTGCAAACATAATAGGTTAAAACTGAAAAAATCAATAAATATTGTTAAAAAATCAATATTTTGGTCATTTTGAAGCTTTTTCTAACAAAAAATCAATAAAAACAAAAACCTTAGGGATAAATAATATATCTCTAAGGTTTTTTTTATGCTGTAAGACTACAATAAAATTTGAACTTGAATTAAGCCAAATTGCGAAACTTTATAAATAGTCCATTTTAGAATATATTAGTCTAAAATTGCAGCTATACCAGGTAATACTTTCCCTTCTAGCATTTCTAACATAGCTCCTCCACCTGTAGAAACATAACTCATTTTATCCTCAAAACCAAACTGTTTTACAGCCGCAACAGAATCACCTCCACCCACAAGTGAAAACGCTCCGTTTGCTGTAGATTCAGCGATATAATCTCCAAGAGCAATAGTTCCTTTAGCAAAAGTTTCCATTTCAAACACCCCTAACGGTCCATTCCAAAGAATCGTTTTAGATTCTAAAATTACTTTTTTGAAGTTTTCCAATGATTTTGGACCAGCATCAAGACCTTGCCATCCGTCTGGAATTTCTCTTACATCAACCACTTTTGTATTTGCTGTATTTGAAAAATCATCCGCTGCAACCACATCTACAGGAATATGAATTTGAACTCCTTTTTCTTTAGCCAATCTCAAAATCTCCAATGCTAATTCCTGTTTGTCATCTTCACAAATAGAATCCCCAATTTTCCCACCTTGTGCTTTGATAAAAGTAAAAGTCATTCCGCCACCAATAATCATGTGGTCAACTTTATCTAAAATATTTTCAATAACCGTAATTTTTGAAGACACTTTTGAACCACCCAAAACTGCTGTTACAGGTTTTTCGCTATTTTTCAATACTTTGTTCAAACTTTCAATTTCTTTAGCCAATAGAGTTCCAAAACATTTGTCATTTGGAAAAAACTGTGCAATAATAGTTGTTGAAGCATGCGCTCTGTGAGCTGTTCCAAAAGCATCATTTACATAAATATCTCCAAGTGAAGCCAACTCTTTTGCAAAAGCAACATCACCCGCTTCTTCCTCTGCATGGAAACGTAAATTTTCTAATAACAAAACCTCTCCCGGCTTTAAAGCATCAGCAGCTGTTTTAGCAGCTTCACCAATACAATTTGAAGCAAAATGAACTGGAACTCCAAGAATTTCAGAAGCTGTTTTTAGAATATGTTTCAATGAATATTTTTCTTCGGCTCCTTTTGGTCTTCCTAAGTGAGACATCAAAATTACACTCCCACCATCTGCAATAATTTTATCAATAGTTGGTTTTGCCGCTTCGATACGAGTAGCATCCGTTACATTAAAATTTTCATCCAAAGGCACGTTAAAATCAACGCGGATTATTGCTTTTTTATTTTTAAAATCAAAGTCATTTACAGTCTTCATTATATCTATTTTTTAGTTTATTTTGAAAGAATAACAAATATAGAACTTTTAAATTACTAATAAATCCGATAATCTCACAAAAATCAAGCTTTTATCAACGAAATCGATGTAAATCAATAAATAACATCGAC
>RCUR01000109.1_pt1 | contig 26552 bp, 19 predicted proteins | sample 2166151 | NCBI WGS metagenome assembly RCUR01 (sample SAMN09932785, study PRJNA488358) | compost metagenome | isolation source: compost soil in an enriched community | place: Germany: Experimental Botanical Garden
GTGAATGTCCTGATCCCAACGCGGGCATCCTACGAGAATAATATTATCGGGATCGTTTTCTCTTATCACTTGAATCACCTCTTCTGAATAGGCTTTGACTTCTTCCCAGGTTTCATAATCCGGTTCATTGAAAATCTCATAAATAACATTCGGGTATTTCCCGTAAGATTTAGACATTTCTGCAAAAAAGGCCTTGGCTTCGTCTAGATTTATGTTATGGCTGTGCCAATCGATAATGACATAAATATCTGCTTTGATTGCTGCATCTACTACTGCTTTAATTTTTTCTTTTGAAAATTCAGACTCTTTTAGATAAGGTCTCTCTCCTATTTCGATCCCCATAGCGGCACGAACAATGTTGCAATTGAAATCTTTTTTCAACCAATTAACAGCCCCTGCATTATAAAATCTTGGCCAGATACTGTGCCAGCCAAAACTCATCCCTCTTAAAACAATTGGGTTTTGGTTCTTATCCACTAACTGCGTTCCTTTTACGCTCAGTTGTCCATGCTTTTTCACGAATTGTGCGTTTGACATACTACAGCTTACTAAAAACAAAAGCACAATAATTCTAGATTTAAAGAACATATTTTCTATTTAATTAATTTCAATGTAATAACGTCATGAGAAGCAATATCTGCTGTAAAATTCTTTTTAGTGGTGCCGGCTTCTTTGTTTTCCCAAAGGTCTTTTATTTTAAAAATCACTTTGTTAAAATCAGCTTCATAACCAAAATCAGCATCTTTGATTGGATTCTTTTTCCAATCGAAATTGATTTTTTTAGAAACATCCGTTCTATTCAAAAAAGTTATTGCCCAATTTCCGTCAGATATTGGTTTTACCCAAACTTCCAGTCCGTCTTCGGCAGAAAGTTTAAAGCCCTGGATTCCCAATTTATCCTGATTAACAGCAATCAGTTCTTTATTTGTTAAAATAGCCAATGTTTCTTTTGACATTTTTCTGAAATCATTCCCGGCAATCAAAGGAGAAGCCATCATACACCACATCGCGAAATGGGTTCTGTCTTCGGCAATGGTCATCCCGTTACCCACTTCCATCATATCAAAATCGTTCCAATGGTCCGGGCCTGAAAACTTACGGATGTCTTTGCGCATTTCCACAATTTTCATAACTCCCCATGATGACCAATTTCCTGGATGCTTATGTTCGCAATCAAAACATGGATAAATATCACCTGAAATTCTCCAAAGATTCCCAACCGGTTTTCCCCAATCCCAAGGTTTATTATCACCCCATTCACACAAACTGAAAACGATAGGTTTACCGGCTGTTTTTAGAGCGTTACTCATAGTTGTATAGGCTTCTTTGGCATTGATTCCTTCGGTATTACACCAATCGTATTTTAAAAAATCGATATTCAGATTCGCATAAAATCGAGCGTCTTGGTATTCGTAGCCGCGGGTTCCCGGATATCCGGCACAAGTATGCGTTCCCGCGCAGTTGTATAATCCAAATTTCAATCCTTTGGCATGAACATAATCTACTAATGCCTTCATTCCGCTAGGAAATTTGATTGGATCAGGAACCAAATTCCCATCCTTATCACGCTCTTTGGTCATCCAGCCATCGTCTAAAACAATATAATTATAACCGGCCGCTGCCATACCGGAAGCTACCATAATATCGGCTGTTTCCTTAACCAGTTTTTCATCTATCTTGGTTTCGAAAGTGTTCCAGGAATTCCAGCCCATTGGGGGTGTCATGGCCAAACCTTCAAATTTTCCGGTTCCTAGTTTGTAAACATTTCCTTGTGAGAAACCTAGAATTGTTGTTCCGCTTAAAAGCAAAGTGAAGAGTAATTTTTTCATTTTTTATTTTGTTTAATTATGGTATTTTGTTTTTTTACTTGGCTCGCAGATTCTGCAGACTTCTTTAGAGTCGAACGTCTTGTTTTTCAGGGTTTGCGTGAGGGATGGCAGTGGAGCTCTTTTTTCTTTAGCAATTGCCATGGGTTTGGACCCGTGGCAATTGATAAAGAAAAAAAGCGGGAACGTACAGCCCGACCCTTGTGGTCACGCCCAAAATTTATTGTTTTATCGCATTTATCTTTATTTCGGCTTTTTTAAGTCCGTTACTGGTTGCTGTTAAAGTAATTTCGCCTGTTTCCCCGGTTGATTGCACGATGACTTGCGTCAAACCACTGAACAGTTTACCATACAAGGATAGTAAATAGAGCCTACATTTAGTGATACTTTTTTTTCATTTTCTGCTACTATTTGTTTTTTTGAGCTCCTTTATCAAGACTAAAAAACAAACCGCAAATTCATAAATGAAATCGATTCATTTACAAATTTGCGGTTTACTAATTCACTTTCAAAAAGAATTCCCTAACTGCTCAGGTTAGGGAATATCTTAAAACTAACCCAAAAAAACCAAATTACTTATTTTAATACAAAACCAATATTGTCAATGTAAAATGTGTTTTCAACACCATTCCCTGCCGCGTCCTTAGACATGTTTTGGAATGAAATATTTTGAACATGATCCGCATTGCCTAACTCAGACCACGGAATAATGAAAGTAGTCCATCCTGTTCCAACAGTTAACATATTTCTTTCAGACCAATCGCCATTAAAAATAAACTTAAGCGTTCCAGGACTATCTGCTTTTACAGAAATTCTAATTCCACTGTAATCAGATATTTGATCATACCAAGACCAGTTTCCTTGCAAATTATCCCAAGCGGCCATTTTCTTTTTGATGTGAATCAATCCTTGCTCTGCTTTACCATCAGATTCATAGGTATGATTATTCCAAGAAGCGAAATCAAAACCATAGTATTCGATATCATCAAAAATTGCAGTTCCCACCGCATAAGCAGAAGTTGCAGTACCTGAAATATTAGTAACTGAAATATATTTTTTGTTTGAACCAGCCGGTAATTTGATTTTAACTTCAGTTAAGGTAGAAGAAATTACAGGTACAGTCTCCGTTCCTACTTTAACAACAGGATCTAAGAAATAATTCCCATAAATAGTAATCTCTTCACCATCTTCTGCATTAACCGGATTAAAACTTCCAAAAGTTGGTGACGGAGGAGATATCACAAAATCGTAAACGACCGTACCTGCTTTTGTAACAACTTTTAATTGATTACTCGCATCTGCATAAGGCGTTTTTTCATCAATTAATACAAATATCTCGGTATCTGTAACTAAGGTTGGATTATAATACGTATCAAAATCATTAAAGTAGATTTTTTGAACCGTCAAGAAACCGGAACCCCTAATGATATAGTAATTTTTTGGATCCCCTTGCGTTACCGGAACAAGATCTCCTTCAACTGATTTGCATACACTGGTGATTGCTAACGGCCCAGAACCAGAATCAGCACTATCATCATCACATGAAGAAAATACACCTAGTACCAAAAGTGCCATTGAAATAAAGGACAATAGGTATTTTATTTTTATATTTTTCATAATATCAATTTTAATAATTATTTAAAGGTATATGGAACTGGTGCTTCTAATAATTTTGGATTCTTTGCCACCTCATTATCCGGGTAATCCATATAAAAATCATTCGCTGCATGGTCTTCACTATATACAGGTGTGTAATAACGGGCTCCGTATCTGTCTCCTCTATTTTGTGCTGACATAATTGCGATTGCTTTTGTTTTATCGATACGTCCTAAATCGAACCAATAGTCTCCTTCAAAGCACAATTCTTTTCTTCTTTCAAGAAAAATATCATCAAAAGTTACCGCTGTCAAATTGCTTAAACCAGCTCTTCTTCTAACAGCATTTATAGAATTCAAGGCTGAAGCATTAGAAGTACTTGCACCACCTGCCAAAACAGCTTCGGCATGAATCAATAATAACTCAGCATAACGCATTTTATACGTATTGTTATCCATCATTGCCCAAGCATCAGCCGGACCTGTAACTGCTCCGTTCACAACCCCAATACAATATTTTTTAATTGCTCCGCCAGATCCTTGCGCAAGATCTTTATCTGCAGGAACTGTAAAACCAATTGCTTCAGTGGTTTTCATGTTTGGATAAGTATCCCCGGCAACCATAATCGTTTCATGTTTTCTTACATCAGAAGCACCATATAAGGTAAAGATTTCCTGAGCTGGTCCAAAAACTCCCGCGTACGATGCATTTGAAGTAGATATATCTCCGTCTTTAAAGCCAAATTGTGTATTACAGTTATTAGCAGAACCATAGGATCCGTCACCTTTCCATTGAATAGCAAAAATAGATTCTTCGTTATTGTTGTTTCCATAAGTAAACAAGTCAGCAAAGCTTTTTGCAGGCAATTGATCACCACCAAGCAATTTAAATTCTCCACTGTTTATAACTTGCTCTGCCATAGCTCTGGCATTAGCGTAATCTTTTTGATACAGATATACTTTTGCTAACATTGCTTTTGCAGAACCTTTTGATACATGTCCGTTACTTGCATAATTGGCGCCTCTGTTTTTCTCCACTAATAAATCAATAGCTTTTAAGTAATCCATTGTTATTAATTTATAGATATCCTCTACAGTATTTGTATTGATGTAAGGATTACTAGCATAGTCTAAAGGGTTTTCGATAATTGGCACCGGCCCCCAAAGTCTTACTAAATCAAAATAGGCTGTAGCTCTCATAAAATAAGCTTCACCAACAGTATTGTCTAATACATTTTTATCTACATCAGGACCAACTCTGCCAGGCAAAAAGTTAATAATCATATTTGATTGCTGCACATTGGCCCATAATGCTGACCAACCGTTTACCAATTCCGGATCACTTCCATTCAAAGAAAAAGTTCTTAATCCGCTAACATCAGGTGATCCTGAGTACATATTTCCAGAACCTACTTCAATCGCCCACCAAAATTTATTATACATCTGAAACCAAGTTCTGCTATACATACCATTGGTTGCTGAAGTCACTTGATCATTTGTGCTATAATAAGCATCTAAACTTATTCCATCTTCTGAAGGTCTGTCTGTAAAATCTTCCGCACACGACCCAAACACAAGAAATGCCGCTGCTACAAGTAGCAAACTATATCTATTTAAAAACAATTTCTTTTTCATTTTATTTTTATTTTAATATTAAAATTCTACGTTAAGTCCAATTGAAAATGTTCTGGACACCGGATATCTTCCGTTATCAATCCCTGACAAAAGCACATTTTGATTAAATGAACCAATTTCCGGATCATAACCTGTATAATCAGTAAACGTAAATAAGTTTTGAGCTGAACCGTATAATCTTAATCTTGATAAACTATATTTAGCGATAACATCTTGAGGTAAAGAATATCCAAGTGTAACGTTCTGGATTCTTAAATAAGAACCATCCTCAACATAACGAGTAGAAATAAGCAAGTTATTATTTGATGCATCAGCAATAGGTCTTGGGTTATTACTTGCCGTGTTAGTATCTGAATAATAGTCCATCGCCTCAACAAGCTGATTGTCATATAAAGAAGTATTTGTTGTTCCCGCTCTTCTGGTTAAGTTCATCACATCATTTCCTGAAGATCCTTGTATGAAAATAGAACAATCTAAGTTTTTATACTTGAAATTATTTGTAAATCCGAAAGTAAAATCTGGATGTGGATTCCCAATAAATGTTTTATCGCTAGCATCTACTTTGCCGTCGCCGTTAACATCTTTGTATTTTACATCTCCTAAAGATGTCTCCCCTGCACCATTACCAACAGCCTGACCAAACTGAACTGGAGCACTGTCTAAAGTTGCCTGATCTTTAAATATTCCTTCGGCAATGTAACCGTAAAACATTCCGATAGGGTTCCCAACAGTAGTATTAGTAACTACTACAGGCTGATATCCGTTAGTATTAACCTCTTGCGTTAAAACAATTCCGTTAGCAATTTCATCTAAATTATTTTTGTAATGAGATACTACCAAAGAGGTGTCCCAATTAAAATTACCAGACGATCTCATATTATAACCTAAAGTAATATCATATCCTTTATTAGTCATTGTTCCTAAGTTAGAGTATGGCGCAGAAACTCCTCCGTATTGTCCTCCTCCTCCAGTTAGGTATAGTGGTAATGGCACTTGAAACAAAAAGTCTTTCGATTCTTTATTATACATATCAAAGCTGGCAAACAATTTAGAATCAAACATTGTGAAATCAATACCTAAGTTCGTTTGATTCAGTGATTCCCAAACTAAATCCGGATTTGGATAATTCGCTGGCAAAAACCCGCTTCCTAATCCTGAATTTTGTGTACCCAACATAGCTGAGTAGCTGTTATTTGGAATTTGTTGGTTACCGGTTTCTCCATAACCAATTCTAAATTTAATATTGTCTACATATTTACGTGTTCCCTCCATGAAAGATTCATTAGACAGTTTCCAAGAACCGGAAACTGCATTAAAAACACCTTTTTGATTGTCTGTAGTAGGGTCAAATTTAGACGAAACGTCCTGTCTTGTTGAAGCTGTGATACTGTACTTTTCGTTAAAATCATAAATCACACGGGCAAAAAGGGATGATAGTGAAGAACTACCTTTGTATTGGGTAACGGTATTATTATCTACATCAGCCAAATTTAAAGTATGGATAGAATTTGTTTTAAACCCTTGCGCAGATGCTATTACACCTTCCCAATGCGAATCATTCGCTTCTTGACCTGCTAAAACAGTGATTTTATGTTTCCCGAAAGTTTTATCATACGTCAATAAATTTTTAATATTCGTAGAATACCAATTTTGTCTTCTTACATCAAGATCTGCCAATAAATTTTCTTGGCTACCCCATTTATAAGATGGTCTAAAATCATCGTTTTCAGAAAACTCAGTATTTGCAGCAATCTCGATACGGTATTTCAAACCTTTAAAAAGATCTGCTTCTGCATATATATTTCCTAAGAAATTTTTACGGATCAACTTATTCTCTCTGGTTAAGGCTTCTGCCACAGGATTATAATAAGTAACACTTTGTTCTGATGAAGGTGGTCCTGCAAATGACCCATCTGAATTTCTTACCGGTATATCAGGAGCTTGCAATAAAGTATTCGAAATTAATCCTGAATAACTTTGATTTACAGTTATGTCTTCATTAGTAATACCTCCTGAAAGATTTCCTCCAATTCTTAACCAAGATTTAATTTTAGAATCCAGATTTAATCTGATGGTATATCGTTTTAATCCAGAATTAATAATAGTTCCTTCATTATCTAGATAACTTCCTGATAAAAAATAACTGGTACCGTCTTTAGCACCTGAAAACGACAATTGATGACTTTGTGTGATTGCAGTTCTGTATACTTCATCTTGCCAATCGGTACCAGGTCCCAATAATTCCGGATGTGAAAATTCCTGACGTGTCTGAAATCCCCATAATTTAGCCAAGTTTGTTTTTAAAGTAGCATATTCCGGCAATGTTAAAACATCCAATTTATTAGTAACATCACTAAATGAAGTAAAGTTTTCATAGGAAATTCTACCTGTCCCTTTTTTACCTGATTTAGTAGTAATTATAATAACCCCATTAGCTCCTCTTGAACCATAAATTGCAGTTGCAGAAGCATCTTTTAAGATGTCCATCGATTCAATATCACTAGGATTAATCATAGATAACGGGCTAACAGCATTGTTACCACTACCTCCTGATGAAGAAAATCCGTCTCTACCGGCTAAAGGACGTCCACTGGTAGATTTTCCGGTAGCATCTCCAGAAACAGGAACTCCATCAATTACGTATAAAGGTTCATTCGTACCCGAAATAGAAGTGGTACCACGAACTCTTACAGAAGCAGCACTACCGGGAGCACCTGAGTTATTCGTTACCGTAACCCCTGAAACTTTTCCTTGAAGCATCTGATCTACAGAAACTTGCTTTAAGTTCTCTAAATCTTTTGCCTTAACAGATGATATTGCGGAGTTTATATTCCCTCTTTTCTGGGTTCCGTAACCAATTACCACCACTTCTTTCAAGTTTTCAGAAGAAGATTTTAAGGTAATGTTGATTTTACTTCTTCCGCTTACTGATACTTTTTGGGTTTCAAAACCAATAAACGAAACGACCAAAGTAGCATTAGATGGTGCTTCAATCGAAAATTTTCCGTCAAAATCTGTAGAAACTGATTTTTTAGCCCCCGAAACGGCGATGTTTGCCCCGGGAACAGTCAACCCATTTTCATCCGACACAATTCCCTCCACCTTGTTTTGGGCGACAATAAAATTACTGGTTAGCAATAAAAATAACACCAAAGGAATTGCTCTGTGATTGGCATTCCAATGAATTAAATTTGACAATAGTTTTTTCATAATAAATGTTTAGTTAGTTAAGATTACTAATTCCTGACATGAAAAAAATCAGGAATTAAATAGATATTAATTATTCTGGATAATAATTAACAAATCTAAAACAGAACTAAACATTAAATCAATAGTATTATATCAATTAATGATAATATTTTTACTTTAACATCACAGATGTCCGAAATACATAATATAAAAGACATATATTTATATTATATACATTTTAACCTGCATTAAATTACGATAAAAACAATTACAAACCCAACAAGCACAAGCATTTCAAACGTTTTCGAGTATTTTTAAACACTAAAATGCTAAAAAAGTATCATTATTATAATATACGTTTCAAACCAGAGAAATCTTCCCTGTATTGACTCGGCGTACATTTTTTAATAGCCTTGAAACTCCTGTTGAAATTGGCTATATTATTAAAACCGGATTTGAATGCAATTTCAGAAATACTTAAATCTTTTTCGACTAACCATCTCGCGGCATAGCCAATTCGGATATCATTTATATAATTGACAAAAGTTTTCCCGGTTCTCTTTTTTATAAACCTGTTAAAGGAGATACTGGTCATACTTGCCACATTGGACACATCTTCTAAAGTGATTTTTTCGGCAAAGTTTTTTTGCACATACTCATAAACCAATTTCATTTTATCATAATCTTCAAACGTATCATGATCCACGGTAAAAGTGGACAAAAGCCTTTGATTCCTTGAATTAGCCAAATCATATAAGATAGAGATAATTTCCAAAAAATAATCCATCCCATCCAATTTGGAGATTTTAATCAGACGTGACGAAAGCTCTTCGGCTGTTTTTTTTGAAAATAAAATACCATGAATAGACCGATTAAACATGTCTTTTATAGGACTCATTATTCTTCTGGACAAAAGCGATTCATGAAATAAATCATTATGAAACTGAATCGTTATTTCCCGAATTTGTTTATTCTTGCATTTATTCAGTTCCCAACCATGATATAAATTAGGACCTACCAAAACCAATTCGACTTCATCAATTTCTTCTATATTATCCCCGACCACACGCTTCACACCTTTGCCATTCAAAATAAAATTGATCTCAAATTCAGGATGATAGTGTACCGGAAAATCAAAACTGTCCTTCACTCTGTCAAAAACCAAAAAGCTGTCTCCTGATGATAGCGGTGGTATTTCTCTGTAAAAATTTTTCAAATTACTCATATCGCTTTTTTATTTGCAATAATATGATATAAAATTGATAAAATAATATTAATTAAGAGCAGACCTTACAATTACCTTTGAAAAATACATTTATCATTCTTTTAAAAAGAATACAAATAATAAATAGGAATCGTTTTTATCACTTATTATTTTTATAATTTTAATAATTAGATTATCAAAACTGTTCCTTTTTGACGATTAACCAATTACCCATTTCAAAAAATCAAATTAATAACATAAAGGGTTCTTTTATAGATCACCCAATCAACCATAACCAACATGAATAAGCTATTTTCTGCATTATTAACTCTATATTTCATGGGAACATCTTGTTCTTCTATCGCACAATCAACTGATACTAAATTGTCTATTACAGATACAAAAGCGACAAAAAAAACAATCATTCTTTACAAGAACTTAACGCAACTAAGTGAAAAAGGCATCTTGTTTGGTCATCAGGACGCTTTGGCTTATGGGGTAAACTGGAAATATGAAGCTGGCAGGAGCGATGTAAAAGACGTTACCGGAGATTATCCCGGAGTATATGGATGGGATTTGGGAGGACTCGAATATAAATCCGTTAACAACATTGACGGTATTCCTTTTGACAAAATGAGACAATACATCAAAGATGCTCATGCAAGAGGCGGCATTGTAACACTAAGCTGGCACATCAATAATCCTTTGACTGGAAAAGATGCTTGGGACACCACGCCAAAATCATTGGCTTCAGCATTACCCGGAGGAGAAAGTCATGAAAAATACAAGGCTTGGCTGGACGAAGGAGTAAAATACATTTTGACATTAAAAGATAAAAACGGTGAAGCCATTCCGATGTTATTCCGTCCCTATCATGAGCTTACGGGAACCTGGTTTTGGTGGTGTAAAAACAACGGAAACCCGGAAGAATTTAAAGCGCTTTGGAAATTTACCTTAGAATATTTCCAGAAAAAAGGGGTTCACAACCTGATTTATGTGTACAATACTGCTGATTTTAAAACAAAGGAAGAATTTCTGGAATACTATCCGGGTTCTGATTATGCGGATATTTTAAGTTTTGACAAATATCAATATAGCGACCCTACAAAAGACAATTCATTTATTGAAGATTGCCAAAAACAATTCAAAATCATGAATGAAGTAGCCCAGGAACAACATAAAATTATGGCTTTCGCCGAAACGGGCTACGAAGCAATCCCTTATGACAAATGGTGGACAGACACACTGATGAAAGCGATTGGCGATTATAAAATTTCCTATGTCTTGGTTTGGCGAAACCACGGCTGGCAGGAAAAAGAGAAAAAAATGCATTATTACGCGCCTTTCAAAGGGCAACTAAGCGAGAAAGACTTTGTTGATTTTTATAATCTGGACAAAATTTTATTCGAAAAAGACGCTGCAAAAGAAAAATTATATAAAAAATAAAACCATGACAACAAACCCCAAGAAAGTAATGGATCATAAAATAAGTTTAAAAGAAAAAGTTGGTTACGGATTAGGAGATGCCGCATCCTCCATGTTCTGGAAGATTTTCAGTATGTATCTCATGTTTTTTTACACTGATGTTTTCGGTTTGGCGCCTGCTGTTGTGGGAACCATGTTCCTGATTACAAGAATCTGGGATTCCTGCTTTGATCCCTTGGTAGGAATTATTGCCGACCGTACAAAAACACGTTGGGGCAAGTTCAGACCCTATCTTTTATGGACAGCTATTCCTTTTGCAGTAATTGGTGTTTTAACGTTTTACACACCTGATTTTGACGAAAAAGGAAAAATCATCTATGCCTATATCACCTACTCCCTAATGATGATGGTTTACTCCATCATCAATGTACCTTATGCTTCTTTGCTTGGCGTCATGTCATCCGACCGAAAAGAAAGAACGACACTTTCCTCGTACAGAATGGTTTTTGCCTTCGGCGGAAGCCTACTGGCTCTTTGGTTAATTGAGCCATTGGTGAATTATTTTGGAGGAAATCTAAATTCCAAAATTGGCTGGTTATCCACCATAATTGTTTTTGGAATCATCACAACCATCTTTTTCTGGGGTTGTTTTTTCCTGACCAAAGAAAGAGTGCAGCCGATCTCCGATGAAAAAACCAATCTAAAAGAAGACCTGAAAGATCTTTGGAAAAACAAGCCTTGGTGGATTCTTCTCGGTGCAGGAATTGGTGCTTTGATATTCAATTCGATTCGCGATGGAGCAGCAGTGTATTACTTTAAATACTATGTAAGTGATACGGTAAGCTATAGTTTTAGCCTCTTTGGCGAAACCTTCAACATGACACACACTTCTTTGTACTTGGTTTTGGGACAAGCCGCTAACATCATTGGAGTGATTGCAGCAACACCTATCGCCAACAAAATTGGCAAAAAAAATACTTTCTTCGGAGCGATGTTATTGGCAGCTATTTTAAGCGTGATTTTCTACTTCTTCGGAAAAGATGACGTGATGCTGATTATGGTTTTCCAAGTATTAATAAGCATTTGCGCTGGCTGTATCTTCCCTTTAATATGGTCGATGTATGCAGATAGCGCTGATTATTCTGAATGGAAACAGGGAAGACGCGCTACTGGATTAGTGTTTTCGGCTTCCTCGATGTCTCAAAAATTCGGATGGACAATAGGTGGTGCCGCCACCGGATGGCTTTTAGGTTTCTATGGTTTCCAGGCAAATATTGAGCAAACTGCAGTTACTCAAAACGGAATCCAATTGATGCTGAGTATTCTTCCTGCCGCAGCAGCAGTAATTTCAGTACTGTTTATCCTATTCTATCCGCTAACGGAAAAAAAATTACAAACAATCGAACAAGATCTTAACGAAAAAAGGAATTTAACTAATTAAAACTTGATTTTAGAACTTTCTATCATGAATACAAAAACAATGAAGACAGATTTTCAAAAAAGAAAAAATGAAATTGAAAAAGAATTTCAAGAACTTATAGAGAAAAAAAACGAACCACAATCAAATGTTGGAAATGGTATATACGAGCGCTATAAAAATCCAATTATAACTGCAAACCATACGCCTCTGGAATGGCGTTACGATTTGAACGAAAGTACCAATCCTTACGGAATGGAACGCATTGGCATTAATGCCGCTTTCAATTCAGGAGCAATCAAATGGAATAACAAATACATTCTTGCCGTACGTGTGGAAGGTGTAGACAGAAAATCTTTTATCGCTATTGCTGAAAGTCCAAACGGTGTGGATAATTTTAAATTCTGGGATAAACCTTGTGTTTTGCCGCAAACTGCTGAACCAGATACCAATGTGTACGATATGCGTTTGATAAACCACGAAGACGGTTGGATTTACGGTATCTTTTGTACCGAAAGAAAAGATCCAAAAGCGCCTGCAGGAGATACCAGTTCGGCTATAGCCAATGCAGGAATAGTACGTACCAAAGATTTGGTGACTTGGGAACGTTTGCCTGATTTAATTTCAAATACAGGACAACAACGCAATGTGGTGATGCATCCTGAATTTGTCAACGGAAAATACGCTCTTTACACACGTCCGCAAGACGGATTCATCGATGTTGGAAATGGTGGCGGAATCGGTTTGGGGTTTGTTGATGATATGACCAATCCAGTTGTAAAAGACGAGCGCATTATTTGTGGAAAACAATACCATACCATTTATGAATTGAAAAACGGTTTGGGCCCTGCTCCGATTAAAACAGAAAAAGGATGGCTGCATTTGGCTCACGGTGTCAGAAATACCGCTGCAGGATTGCGCTACACCTTATACATGTTCATGACGGATTTGAATGATATTTCAAAAGTGACTCACATGCCTGCCGGACATTTCATGGCTCCTGAAGGAATCGAAAGAGTTGGTGATGTATCCAATGTTTTATTTTCGAATGGTTGGATTGAAGACGTGGACGGAACTGTTTTCATCTACTATGCCTCATCAGATACCAGAATGCACGTGGCTGTTTCCTCTGTTGAAAAACTCGTTGATTATGTAATTAATTCTCCGGAAGATACCTTTACATCAGCTGGTTCTGTGAATACTATTATTGCCCAGGTAAACAAAAACAAAGCAATTTCATAAACGTGTCTACACAATTAAAACAGCTAAAAAACGAACTGACAACTGAACTCGATGCCATACTTGGGTATTGGTCCAAGTTTACTATTGACTCCCAAAACGGTGGTTTTATTGGTCAAATAGACTGCAATGACCAGGCCCATTATGAGTCTGAAAAAGGTTCCGTTTTAAACGCTCGAATCCTTTGGACCTATTCTGCGGCCTATCAGATAACCAAAGAGGAAGAACATAAAAGCATTGCAAAAAGGGCGTTTGTCTACATTGCAAACCATTTTTATGATACCGAATTTGGTGGTATTTTTTGGAGTCTCCATTACGATGGAACTCCAAAAGATACCAAAAACCAAATCTACGCTATTGCTTTTGTGATTTATGGCCTGACCGAATATTATGCCATTTCTAAAGATGAAAAAGCATTGCAAATAGCCATCAAATTGTATCAAAAGATTCAGGAACACAGTTACGATCCAATCAATAAAGGCTATTTGGAAGCGTTCACACGGGAATGGAAAAACATCGATGATTTACGCCTGAGCGATAAAGATGCGAATGAAAAAAAGACAATGAATACGCATTTGCATATTGTAGAAGGCTATGCAAATTTGTACAAAGTCTGGAAAGACGAAACCCTACGAAAAGTAATTGTCGAATTACTGGAAGTTATTGATACCCATTTCATAAATGAAGCAACAGGACATTTAAAACTGTTCTTTGACGAAAACTGGATCGAAAAACCAGATGTGATTTCGTATGGCCACGACATTGAAGCCGCTTGGCTCCTACTGCAATGCGCAGAAATTTCAGGAGATGAAGCCTTAATTAGCCGTTATAAAAAACACGCGATCCAACTGGCAGATGCTACCAAAGAAGGAATTGATGAAGATGGCGGTTTATGGTATGAATTAGAACCGGAAACCAATGAATTAATCGCTGAAAAGCACTGGTGGCCACAAGCCGAATTGATGATTGGCTACTTTAATGCTTATGAACTGACAGGCGATCAAGACTATTTAGCTATTGTATTAAAAAATTGGGAGTTTGTAAAAAAATACATTCTGGATACCAAAAATGGTGAGTGGCATTGGGGAGTAAATGCAGATTATTCTTTGATTCCAAAAGACAAAGCCGGTTTCTGGAAATGCCCGTATCACAACGGTCGCGCTTGTATTGAAATCATTAACCGAATTAAAAAAGCTGAAAATGTATAAAAGAATTCTTTACGTACTGATAGTCGTTTTGGCTTTTTCTAACTCGAGCTGTTCTTCTGATACAAATAGCCCAGATCCAGACGTAACGCCACCGGTTTTACCTCCGGTTGACACTGATGTATTGACGACCCAAAACGTAAAAACCTATATGGTCGATCCAAATGCCACTGCCGAAACAGTTGCCTTGTTTTACAACCTTAAAAAACTGGCAAAGACTAAAATAGCGATTGGACAACAGGATGCTTTTAACGGGTTTTATCAAGATGCAGGAGGCGAATCTGATATAAAAAAATCAACAGCTTATGACCCTGCTCTTTTGGGCTCTGATTTCATGTTCATTACTGATAAAAACAATAACGAACAAGCTGACAACTGGTTTTTCCAACAAGAAAAAATAATCACCGATGATGTCAAAGAGGCTTACGCCAAAGGCATGATCAATACTTTTTCCTGGCATTTGAGAGAACCGAACAAAGAAGACAGTTTTTATGCTTCGGATATGACCACTGACGAAAAAGCAACGGCCTTCAAGAGTATTTTACCAGGTGGTACCAAACACGATTGGTACAAAACAAAACTGGACAAAGTGGCCAGTGTGCTATCGAATCTAAAAGGTTCAAAAGGCGAATTAATTCCGATTATCTTCAGGCCTTTTCATGAGTTTGACGGAAGCTGGTTTTGGTGGGGAGCTAATTTTTGCACTGACGCAGAATATAAGGCTGCGTACCAATTTACCGTTGATTATCTAAAAAACACCAAAGGGGTTCATAATATTTTATATGCTTTTTCTCCTGATAATTCCTATTCAACAGCAACCAATTATTTGAGCCGCTATCCTGGTGATGCCTATGTCGATGTTTTGGGGATGGATAATTATGGTGATTTGAATAACCAAGGACAAACAGGAGCTGACAAAGCCAATGCTAAACTAAAAATGGTTTCTGATTTGGCTAAAACCAAAGTAAAAATTGCAGCGATGACCGAAACGGGTTATCGGGTTACGGCTACAATTCCACCAGTAACAAACTGGTTCTCTACTTACTTATACAGTGCGCTGACAGCAAACAATATTGAAGTAAGTTATGTGATGTTTTGGAATAACAATGCTGACGGATATTATGTACCTACTCCAACGGCTTCGAATGTGGCAGACTTTAAAAATTTTGCAACAAAATCTAAATCGGCTTTGGTGAATACGTTGCCAAGCATGTATGTTTTACCGAATTAATTTTTTTCACCATATAAGGCATTTAAGTAAATATAAGTCAAACAAAGGATTCGAAAATAGATGAAAATAGAATTGTAATCGAAATGCCCTAGCCCTGATAGCAGTGAAAAGCCCGGAGCAAGAAAAGTAAAAGTTTCTTGTTACAAAAAAGCGACCAAAGGAAGCTCTTTTTGTAACATTAGAAACTTTACTTTTCCTGTGAGGACTTGAAACGAATAGCAGGACACAGCTCCTAAATAAATAAAATCAAACATGAATCAATCAGTATTAAAAATAGTTTTGGCACTTTTTTGTTTTGCCAATATCTCTTGTCAAGCCCAAAAAGAACAAGCCCGAATCACCGTAAAAGGAACACAATTTTACAAAGGCGATAAACCATATTCTTATGTTGGCACCAATTACTGGTACGGTAGTTTACTCGCATCCAAAAAAGTGGGTGACCGAAAAAGACTGCTTCGGGAACTGGATTTAATGCAGAAAAACGGAATTGATAACTTACGTGTTTTAGTGGGTGCCGATGGCGGAAAATACGATTATACGGTTCGTCCGGCATTACAATATGAGCAAGGAAAATACGATGAAGACTTGCTGGATGGTTTGGATTTTTTGATTTATGAAATGGGTAAACGCAAGATGTATGCTGTTTTGTACTTGACCAATAACTGGGAATGGTCCGGCGGTATGTCACAATACTTAGAATGGAATGGAAATGGAGCAATTCCGGTGCCGAATATCGCTCCAAATACCTGGCCTCAGTTTATGTCGTATACCGAAAAGTTTCATAGTTGTGAACCTTGCATGGAGGGATTAAACAATCATGTGAAATTCATTTTGGGTAGAACAAACGCCTATACTAAAAGAAAATATACAGAGGACAACACGATTATGGCTTGGCAGGTAGGTAATGAACCACGAACCTTCACAGCCGAAAATGAAGCAAAATTTACTATTTGGTTAAATTCCATCGTGGATTTAATTGATAGCTTAGATAAAAATCATTTGATTTCTACCGGTTCTGAAGGAAAAAACAGCTCCAACGACAGTATGGAAACTTTTGAAAGAACACATCTTAATCCGAATATCGATTATTTAACCATGCACATTTGGCCCAAAAACTGGAATTGGTTCAAAGCAGATGATGCTGATAAAACGCTGCCAACAACCATTGAAAATGCTGGAAAATATATTGACCAGCATATTACCGTTGCCAACAATCTAAAAAGACCCATTATTATTGAAGAATTTGGTTTGCCAAGAGAAAATGAAAATTTGACAGCTAGCTCATCCGTAAGCAATAGAAATACGTTTTACGCTTATATTTTTGATCGAATTGTAGAAAGCCGTAAAAATAATGGTCCTTTACAAGCAGCTAATTTTTGGGGATTTGGTGGTGAAGGAAAAGCAATCACCAAAGACGGAAAATGGAAACCCGGTGATCCTTTGACTACTGATCCACCACAGGAACCGCAGGGTTTGAACAGTGTTTATTCTTCGGATAAATCGACTTTGGAATTGGTTAAAAAGTATAATTTGGAGTTCCAAAAGTAGAGACGCACTGCAGTGCGTCTCTACGTCGTGCGTCTCTATGAAATGCAAATACGAAATGCAAAACATTTCTATTTCAAAATAGATTCGATTGCATTTAATTCATCAGATGAAAATTCTAGATTTTGCAAACTGTCAATATTATTGTTCAATTGTCCCACAGAACTGGCGCCAATCAAGACCGAAGTTATTCTGTTGTCTTTTAGCAACCAAGCCAGAGCCATTTGTGCCAAAGACTGATTTCTTTGTTGGGCAATGACATTCAATTGAATGATTTTTTGAATTCTTTCTTCCGAAACCTCATCCGTTTTTAAATGTCCGTTTGGATTTGATGCTCTCGAGTTTTCCGGAATTCCTTTTAAATATTTATCGGTTAAAAGTCCTTGTGCCAAAGGTGAAAAAGCAATACAACCCACTCCTTTTTCTTCGAGAACATCCAGTAAACCCGCTTCAGGTTGTCGAACAAACATCGAATATTTCACCTGATGAATCAAACAAGGTGTTCCCAATCGTTTCAGGATTTCAGTAGCTTCCCTGGTTTGTTCCGGATTGTAATTGGATATTCCCGCATACAAGGCTTTCCCGCTTCGCACCGCGTAATCCAAAGCCATCATGGTTTCTTCCATTGGTGTTTCCGGGTCTGGACGATGCGAATAGAAGATATCCACATATTCCAGATTCATTCGCTTTAAACTCTGGTCCAAACTTGACAACAAATACTTACGGGAACCCCAGTCTCCATAAGGACCTTCCCACATGGTGTAACCTGCTTTGGTCGTGATTACTATTTCATCTCGTAGGTTTCCCTGAAAATTATTCTTCAGTATTTTACCAAAATTAGTTTCCGCCGAACCCGGAACCGGACCGTAATTGTTGGCCAAATCAAAATGGGTTATTCCTTTATCAAAAGCAGCTTTGGCAATACTTTCCGCATTTTCAAAACTGTCTACGGAGCCGAAATTATGCCATAATCCTAACGATATTTGTGGCAGTAATAAACCGCTTTTCCCACATCTGTTGTATTTCATTGTATCTATTTAAGATTGATTTTAAGTTTTATAGCTGGTAAAGTTCGCCTACGTATGTGTATAATGCAAATAAACCCGACTTGTTTTTAAATACAAATCGGGTTTAAAGTTAGCCTGTTTAATTCCATATCGTTTAGCTCGACCTGACAAAATCCTTATAAGTTTATTGCAACTCAAACCCGCTTTCCAATCCTTTGTCAGAGCTTCCTCCGACCATGATTTTAAAAGTTCCGCCTTCTACCAAATAATTTCCGTCATTATCATAAAAACCCAGTTCTTTTTCGGTCAAAGTCAAGGTAACCGTTTTGGTTTCCCCTTTTTTCAAATCAACCAATTCAAAGCCCTTCAATTCTTTTACAGGTCTGGCCAAACTCGCTGCATCGTCATGAATGTATAATTGAACGACCTCTTTCCCATCATAATTTCCAGAATTAGTCACGTCTACCGAAACCACAACCGACTCCCCTTTTGCGAAAGCAGTCTTATTTATTTTCAGGTTTTTATAGTCGAAAGTCGTATAACTCAATCCAAAACCAAAAGGATACAAAGGTGTTTTCTCTACATCAGTATAATGGGACCAAAACACATTTTTATCGCTATTCACCGGTCTTCCTGTACTGTAATTGTTGTAGTAAATTGGTACCTGACCCACATTTCTTGGGAATGACATTGGCAATTTCCCGCTTGGGTTGTAATCCCCATATAAAACCTGAGCTACCGCATTTCCGGTTTGTGTTCCCAAATGCCAGGCCTCAACAATCGCAGGAACATGCTCTGCTGCCCAAGGCAAGGCTAAGGGTCTTCCGTTGTTTAAAACCAAAACAATATTTGGATTCACTTTGTAGATTTCTTCCAACAATTCCTGTTGCACACCCGGTAAATCAAGATTCGTGCGACTGCGGCCTTCTCCCGACTGGAATCCGTGTTCTCCCAAAACCATCACTACTACATCAGCGTTTGCAGCCACTTTTTTGGCAGCATCAAATCCGCTTTTGTCTGTGGTATTAAAAACCAGTTCATCCACAAAAGCCGTTTTCCCAATCGTCAAATCTGCTCCCTTTTCAAAAGTCAGTTGATTGCCTTTGTACTGTTGCATTCCCTCCAAAACAGAAACAGCTGTATTATCATCTGAGGCAATTCTCCAACTTCCCAACGGACTGTTTTTATCATTGGCCAAAGCTCCAATCAAAGCAATTTTTTGTCCAAACTTTTTTAACGGAAGTAAATTCTTTTCGTTCTTCAATAATACAATCGATTTTTTAGCCATATCCAAAACACCGTCGTTATTGGCTTTGTTTCCAATCGTTTCTTTTTCACGCTTTTCATCACAATATCTGTACGGATCATCAAACAATCCCAGCTCAAATTTCACTCGCAGAATTCGGCGAACAGCATCGTCAACCAGGGCTTCTTTTACTTTTCCTTCCCTTACCAATTTTGCCAATTCAACCACATACAAATGCGATTCCATATCCATATCCGATCCTGCAATTACTCCTTTGGTGGTGGCCTCTGCACCATCTTTAGCAAAACCATGTGCAATCATTTCACGCACCGAAGCCCAATCTGAAACTACAAAACCATCAAATTTCCATTTGCCTTTCAAAATATCTCTTTGCAGGAAACTGTTTCCTGTAGCAGGAACCCCATTCAAGATATTAAACGAGTTCATAAACGTACGGACTCCAGCCTTTGCAGCTGCTTCAAAAGGAGGTAAAACCGTATTATATAATTTTGAATTACTAATATCCACTGTGTTATAATCCCTACCGGATTCTGCAAAACCATAGGCTGCAAAATGCTTGGCACAAGCCGCAATTGTGTTTCCCTTAGCCAAATCAGCTTTGGTATCCCCTTGAAATCCGGTCACTCGGGCAATCGCCACTTTACTTCCCAAATACGGATCTTCTCCCGCTCCTTCCATCACACGGCCCCAACGCGCATCATTCGAAATATCTACATTGGGTCCAAAAGTCCAGTTAATCCCCACTGCCGATGCTTCATCTGCAGCCACCTGAGCCGATTTTTTAATGGCTTCCATATCCCAACTCGCTGCTTCGGCCAACGGAATCGGACTTAAGGTTTTATACCCGTGAATCACGTCAAACCCAATAATTAACGGAATGCCCAATCGGGTCTCTTCCACGGCAATTTTCTGCACTGCCTTTACCTCTTTCACACCGCGAACAGAAAGCATCGAACCTACCCAACCGTCTCGCAAATGTTTGTATTTCAATTCAGCATTTCCACCTTTTGGCGCTGGTCCGGTTACTTCCCAAAACCCATTATATTGGTTCATCTGACCCACTTTTTCCTCCAAGGTCATTTGCTTCATCAACAAATCAATGCGTTCTTCAATAGGCTTCGTTTTATCTAAATGTGGTTTTTTCTGTGCATTCATAGTTCCGGTGGTAAGTAGAGCCAAAAGCCCTGCGATAATTACTATATTATTTTTCATGATTTGTTTTTTTGCTTAAACACTCTTATATTTCTTAAATGGTTCAAACTTTTTAAAATGTTTTTAAACCATATAAGAAATTATAAGTTTTTTCTTTTTTGCATCAACATGCTTATATCGCTTATATGGTTCAGACCTTTTAAATTGTTTTTAAACCATATAAGACATATAAGAAATTATAAGTCTTAAATTGTATTATTCCGAAATAAAAGACGAAGCGGGCAAGTTGGCTTTATTAAAAAGTGTCGATTGATCCGTGTTTTTCCAAGCGTAACGCACTTTTACAGGAGCTTTCACTTTATCCGATTGCAGTATTACCGTATTATTTTTGATAACAGCATTTGCTTTATAAAATACATTATCGGTTCCTGCTATTTCAAATAAGTCGGCTTTTTTGTCTTTAAAATACAAGCCTTCAGCATAATCAAAAGTGACTGTTATTTTATTCTTTCCAATGGTAATTTCTTTATAAAGTGGTCCGTTTACCAATGCGGTATTGGTTTTATAAGTATTTACCAGAGCCAAATTAGCCAAACGGGTTCCAACGGATTTTTTATCTTTTGGATGGATATCATCAATAGGCGAAATATCGCTGGTTATTGCCATTCCGGTGTTCGGAACTTCTTGCAATACTTTTCGTTGTGCATCGCGAATGACGGCGCCTCCAAAATGGTTTTCCCCATATTTATACGGTGCAATCTGAACATAATAAAACGGAAAATCATACTTCCATGCTTTTCTCCACGAAGTGATTAGAGCCGAAAGGGTTTTGTCATAAACCGTTGAGCCCACATTACTTTCTCCCTGATACCATAACGCTCCCGCAATTTTAAATCCGGTCAATGGAGAAACCATCGCATTAAAAGCGCGTCCAGGTTGGTTGGGTCCATACGACTCTTCTTTTCTGGTTTTGGCTGCTTCCAATAAAACGGCATCTTTCTGAATCACTTCTTCCGACATCCAAATTTCCGCTGGCGTTCCACCCCAATTCGAGCCAATCAAACCGATAGGTACATTTTTCAAATCCTCCTGTAAACGTTTGGCAAAAAAATAACCCACCGCACTAAAATATTTCATCGTTTCAGGCGTGCATTCTGTCCAGTTTCCTGACAGGTCATTTTGAGGTGTTGTAGCCGTCAATTTCGGAATCGAAAAAAATCGGATGTTGGGATTCGTGGCATTTTTAACCTCCTCATCTCCATTTTCAATTCCCCAACTGGCAGACATTTCCATATTGGATTGTCCGGAACAAATCCAAACCTCTCCAATCAAAATATTCTTCAATACGATTTCATTGTATCCTTTTATTGCAATGGTATATGGTCCTCCTTCTTTTGGTGTGGGAATGACAACTTCCCATCTAGCCTGATTGCTGGCTTTGGTTTTATATGCTTGATTATTCCAACTTGGAGTAATGATTACTTCTTCCTGCGGATTGGCCCAACCCCAAATCGTAACTTCTGTATTGCGCTGCAAAACCATATTATCCGAAAACACATTCGGCAGCGTAACATTTGCAATAGCGACATTAGAAAGTATCAGAAAGAAAACAAACGCAATTATAGTATTATTTTTCATCTAGCATTTTTTTAAAGAAAGGAGTTAATTGGTCAGCCATGATTTGGTCATCGGCTATATCCGGATGATAGCCACACCCCTTAGGGCTCATCGGTTGAAATTCGAATAAAGCGATAGCTTTGTGTTCCGAGTCATTTTCAAAAGCCTGAATCACCTTTTTCAGGCAACGCAATAAAGTTACATTTCTATCACCTGAAACCATCGGACTGTTCAACAAAACGATTCTGGTATTGGGAGCGTGTTTGTAAACCGTTTTGATAAAATTGATATAATTCGAAACATATTTTTCTTCGTTAAAAGGCAATCTTTCTTTTTTACCGTCCCCCTCTGAAAGATCATTTGTTCCCAAACAAATACTCACGATATCCGGCTGAAAAGCAAAATCATATCGCTTTGTATTGGTGGTATTCAGATACAGATTTTCATACACATCGGGCATGATAGATTCCTCTTTATGTTCATCATTCCAGTTTCGGTACATCCCGATTCCGGAAACGGAGCTCAAAACAAAATCAGCATTCACCGCTCTGGAAAGTACCGGTCCATAAGCCAAATACGCATTATGCTGATCGAACCATTCTCCGGCACCACAAGGAATTGTTGTTAAATCATTCCCCATGCCACAGGTAATTGAATCCCCAATCAGTTCAATTCTTTTTTTGTTTTCAGGAGTAAATTTGGTTAGCTTAGCAGTGGTTCCGCCAAACAAAATACCGCCATTCGAAGCTTCGGTAGCTTTATAAACCCTAAGATGATGTGTTTTTTTCTTTTTGGAAACGGTAATCGGATAAGATTGTAGTGCCCCTTTCTCTATTTTTAGCCGACCAATATATTCGCCATCGAGTTCCAGAGAAACATAGTTGTGATGCTCCCAGGAATCAACACTTTGCAAGGCAATGCTACAGGAAGATCCTTTGAAATTAAATGAAATGGATGCTGCTGAACCTATTAAAATCACTTTGTCATCAGCCAGTTTTTCTATTCTCCCCGAATAATTAAAATGGGAATTGGAATTTTCTTTTTCTTTTGCCTTAACAGTAAACGCAAAAAGTAACAGTAAAAATAAAAGGTATTTCTTTTTTAAAATCATCATTGTACAAGGTTAACGTAAACAAAATTATTTTGGGGTAATTATAAAAATTCCGTTTCATTCTATTGGTATAGTGAAACAAAACTCCCCATACATTTTAATGAATTAAAAGTAGGAAGGATAACTTTATAATTACGACCCAAAATAAAAAACTTATAAAAGCTCTTCTAAAAAGCACTTATAAAAAACACTGATAGCAAACCTACTCTTTTATATCATTCCAAAAAGATACTAAAATGTCAAATGACAATAAAAAATTTGCTTTTACAAAGCAAAAAAAAACACCAGACAATTACTCATCTGGTGCTTTACTACAAATTAACCCTATTTTATTAAATAACAATTCCTTTAAGAGTCAGTACTTTTGGAGTTGTTTCGGCATTAGTCGTAACGGTAACTGTTTTGGTAAATGCCCCTTTATTGGCTGCATTATAAGTTGCAGTAACTTTTGCTGTTTTTCCCGGAAGGATTGGTGTTTTAGTGTAATCAGTTGCAGTACAACCACAAGACCCGTGAACATTAGTGATAATTACTGTAGTTTTCCCTGTATTTGTAAATTCAAAATCTATAGCTTTCGGTTTGTTCTGTGGAATTTGACCCACATCAATACTTTCTGCTTTCCATAAAATAGTACTGGCAACTATCTTTGTTTCAGATAGAATGGCTTTGGCCGGAGCAATGGCAGAAAAGGACATTAATCCTAAAGTAAGTGCCAACATTGAAATTTTGATGATTTTCATAATATAAAGTTTTATAGTTAATAGTCTTGATGTTTTTTTGAACAATTCAAAAGTAGATCAGAAAACCGCCGACTCCTGTTAAGCAGTTTCAAATGTTTGTTAACGACTTGTTAATGGTTATATTTGAAGGTATTTTTGATTAATATTACACTTTCAAAAACTATTTTCACTTGAAACTTAACAAACTCAACAGCCTTATTGTTCTGGGACTAATCGCCATTATTGGGATTTTGGTAGCGCAACTGCTTTGGACTAAAGAAGCATTTAATCTCGAAGAAAAAAAGTTCAGCCAGAAAACTCATATTGCTTTATTAGAAGTGGTCAAAAGCCTCTATCAGAGTACCAGCCACGAACTGCCAATAGAAAATCCGGTCAAAAAAATTGCCAACGATTATTATATTGTCAATGTCGATAATGATTTTGAACCCGAAATTTTAGAATTTTACTTGAAATCCGAATTCAAAAAAATGAACATCACTACCGATTTTGAGTATGCGATGTACAATTGCCAAAGTGATGAAATGGTTTATGGCAATTACGTTTCTTTATCGGATCAGTCAAAGGGAAAACATTCCGTTTATTTCCCGAAACATAAAAATCTGGTGTATTATTTCGCTGTTCGATTTCCTAATGAAACCAGTTACTTATTTAGTTCCCTTCGTTTTTGGTTTGTATTATCGCTAGTTTTAATCTTTGTTTTATTGATTTATGTTTATTCGATTTTTACGCTTTTACAGCAAAAAAAATACTCCGATTTACAACGGGACTTTATCAATAATATGACGCATGAATTCAAAACACCTCTATCGTCAATATTGATTGCTTCCAATTATTTGGTGAAACAAAAGCCTATTTTAGAGGATCAAAAACTGCACAACTATACCGATATCATCATCAACCAAAGCAATAAACTCAATCAGCATATTGAGAAAATCCTCACCATCGCGAAATCGGATTATACGCCTTTGGAATTAAAAAAAGAACCGATTGCCGTTGTTCCGGTACTAGAAATTGCCATCGAAAACATCCGATTAAAATATCCTGATTCTTCGATAACAATCGAAACTCATACACAAGACACATCAATACTCGCCGATACATTTCATTTTACTAATTTGGTTTACAATCTGCTGGACAATGCGGTGAAATATTGTGATGATAAACCCGAAATCATCATTCGGTTATCAAAGGAAAACCAAGTATTAAAACTGGAATTTATAGATAATGGAATTGGAATTTCAAATAAAAACCTTTCCTTTATCTTCGACAAATTTTATAGAATTCCGACACAGAAAAGCAACGAAGTTAACGGTTTTGGATTAGGTTTGTATTATGTGAAAAAGATTTGCAACTTGCATCATTGGAAAATTAGTGCTGCTAACAATCCCGAAAAAGGCATTACCATAACGATTTTAATTCCTGAAAAATAATGAGTACTTCCCGAATTCTTTATGCCGAAGATGATGCCACACTGGCGTTTCTGACCAAAGACAATTTGGAACAAAACCACTATACCGTTTCGCATTGTGAAGATGGAAAAACAGCTTTGGAAACTTTCAAAAAAGGCGATTTTGACATTTGTATTCTGGACATTATGATGCCAAAAATGGACGGATTTGAATTGGCCACCGAAATCCGAAAAAGCAATACTGATATTCCGATTATTTTCCTTTCGGCAAAAACCTTAAAGGAAGACCGTATCAAAGGACTGCGTTTGGGTGCCGATGATTATCTCGTAAAGCCTTTTAGTATAGAGGAATTGCTATTGAAAATTGAAATTTTCCTAAAGCGTTCCCACAAAAATAATGCGACTGACAAATCAATGTATGCAATTGGGAAATACCAATTCGATACCAAGAATTTCATCCTTTTTAATGAAACCGAAAAAATATCACTAACGCAACGCGAAGCCGAACTTTTGAAATTATTCCTCGACAACAAGAATGTTGTCCTGAAACGGGAACAAATTCTGACTTCCCTTTGGGGCAATGACGATTATTTTATGGGACGTAGTCTGGATGTTTTTATTTCCCGTCTGCGCAAAATTTTGTCAAACGAAAAAGATATTGCTATCGAAAATCTACACGGGATTGGCTTCCGCTTTATGGTAGGATAAAATAAAAGCAGTACACTAAACTGCTGTAATT
>RCUR01000111.1_pt1 | contig 26452 bp, 29 predicted proteins | sample 2166151 | NCBI WGS metagenome assembly RCUR01 (sample SAMN09932785, study PRJNA488358) | compost metagenome | isolation source: compost soil in an enriched community | place: Germany: Experimental Botanical Garden
GATGTACAACGAAATGCAGGCGCTGTGCCGGGACGAGGGCGGGGCGATCGTGCCGTTGTTCGCCAGTTCCGTGGCGGCGCGCTCGAACAAGGTTGCTCACGGCGCACAGACTGCGCCCTATGGCGAGCTGGATGGCCTGCGGGTGATCGAGCGGTGGTGGCAGGCGTGATGCCGGGATCGATCAAACAATGACGATCAACTGTGGGAGCGGGCTTGCTCGCGAAAGCGGTGTGTCAGTCGCCACATATGTCAGCTGACAGAACCTCTTCGCGAGCAAGCCCGCTCCCACAGGGGAAATCGCAGTCTTCAAAGGCGTGCCAATTTCAAGGAACTGCACGATGAGAAGTATTTTCAAGCTGTTGGGGCAGCGTCTGGCGCTAGGCCTGCTCTCGCTGTTCGCCGTCTCAGTGATCATTTTCCTCGCCGTCGGCATGCTCCCGGGCGATATCGCCCAGGCCATGCTGGGCCAGTCGGCCACTCCGGAAACCGTGGCCGCCTACCGCGCGCAACTGGGGCTGGACCTGCCGCCATTGTCCCGCTTTGGCCACTGGATCTGGCAGTTGCTGCACGGTGATCTCGGTGTGTCGCTGGCCAACCAGCGGCCGATCGCCGAACTGGTGGGTACGCGTTTGGGCAACACCTTCAGCCTCGCATTGCTGGCAGCGCTGGTGTCGGTGCCGCTGGCTTTGCTGCTGGGGATGCTCGCGGCGTTGTACCGCAACAGCTGGTTCGACCGTTTGCTCAACACCTCGGCCCTGAGCGCGGTGTCGTTCCCCGAGTTCTTCGTCGCCTACATCCTGATCCTGGTGTTCGCGGTGAAGCTCAACTGGTTCCCGAGCATTTCCAACCTGGCGCCGGACGCTTCGTTGGGCACGGTACTGGAGCGCTCGGTGTTGCCGGTGGCGACCCTGAGCCTGGTGGTGATCGCGCAGATGATGCGCATGACCCGCGCCTCCTTGATCAACCTGCTGGCCAGCCCCTACATCGAAATGGCCCGGCTCAAGGGCATCAGCCAGTCGCGGATCATCTTCCGTCATGCCTTGCCCAACGCCCTGGCGCCCATCGTCAACGTGGTGGCGCTGAACCTGGCCTACCTGGTGGTGGGGGTGGTGGTGGTCGAGGTGGTGTTCGTCTACCCGGGCCTGGGCCAGTTGCTGGTGGACTCGGTGGCCAAGCGCGACATCCCGGTGGTGCAGGCCTGCAGCCTGATCTTCGCCGCGACCTACATCCTGCTCAATACCAGCGCCGACGTGCTGTCGATTGCCAGCAACCCACGCCTGATGCATCCAAAGGGGTAGATCATGAGCCTGCTTAAAACTTTGCTCCGGGCACCGCTGAGTGCGCAGTTCGGCATGCTGGTGATCGTTGTGTACATCCTGGTGGCGCTGTTCGCCGAGGTATTGGCGCCGTTCGGCGAAACCCAGGTGGTGGGCGAGGGCTTCGCACCCTGGGGCGGGCAGTTCCTGTTGGGCACCGATAACCTGGGGCGCGACATGTTCAGCCGCCTGGTCTATGGCGCGCGCAACACCCTGGGCATTGCCTTCCTCACCACCGTCCTGGCGTTCCTGCTCGGTGGCTTGAGCGGCCTGATCGCAGCGATCAAGGGCGGTTGGGTCGACCAGGGATTGTCCCGGGTGGTGGACATCCTGATGGCCATTCCGCAACTGATCTTCGCCTTGCTGATCCTCAGCGTGGTCGGCACCACGGCGACGTCGCTGGTGCTGGTGATTGCGCTACTGGATGCGACCCGGGTGTTTCGGCTGTCTCGTGCTGTGGCGATGAACGTGGTGGTGCAGGATTTCGTCGAAGCCGCACGCCTGCGCGGTGAAGGCCTGTGGTGGCTGGTGACCCGCGAGGTGCTGCCGAACGCGGCGGCACCGCTGATTGCCGAGTTCGGCCTGCGTTTCTGCTTCGTGTTCCTGTTCATCAGTGCGCTGTCGTTCCTCGGCCTGGGCATCCAGCCGCCCACCGCCGACTGGGGCAGCATGGTGCGCGACAACGCGGTGCTGATCACCTTTGGCGACATCAGCCCGTTGCTGCCCGCCCTGGCCGTGGCCTTGATCACAGTCAGCGTCAATTTCGTCGTCGACTGGATGCTGCACAAATCCAGCGGCCTCAAGGAATGCTGAACATGACGACCTCAAAACCTTTGCTGGAAATCCGCAACCTGCACATCGAAGGCCATTACGAAGATGCCTGGCATCCGCTGATCAAGGGCATCGACCTGACCCTGCAACGGGGCGAGGTGCTGGGGCTGATCGGCGAGTCCGGCGCGGGCAAGTCGACCCTCGGCCTGTCGGCCATGGGCTACACCCGCGACGGCTGCCGGATCACCGGCGGCTCGGTGCACTTCGACGGCATCGACTTGCTCAACGCCAAGCCTGAAGCCCTGCGTAAACTGCGGGGGCTGCGTATTGCCTATGTGGCACAGAGCGCGGCAGCCTCGTTCAACCCGGCCCATCGCCTGATCGACCAGCACGTCGAAACCGCTGTGAAAAACGGCGGCATGAGCCGCGAGCAGGCCATGCGCGAGGCGGTGGAGTTGTACCGGGTGCTGCGCTTGCCCAATCCCGAAACCATCGGCCAGCGCTATCCGCATCAGGTCTCCGGCGGCCAGTTGCAGCGGGTCATGACCGCCATGGCGATGGCCTGCCATCCGGACCTGATCATCTTCGACGAACCGACCACCGCGCTGGACGTCACCACCCAGATCGAGGTGCTGGCAGCCATTCGTGACGCGGTCGCGACCTATGGCAGCGCGGCGATCTACATCAGCCACGACCTGGCGGTGGTGGCGCAGATGGCCGACCGCATCATGGTGCTGCGCCACGGCAAACTGGTGGAAGAGGCCGAGACCCGCAAGATGCTCGGTGACCCGCAGGAGGACTACACCAAGTCGTTGTGGGCGGTGCGCAGTTTCCGCACCGAACCCAAGGCCTGTCCGCAGCAGGAACAACCGCTGCTGGAACTGCGCAACAGTTGCGCCAGTTATGGCCAGCAACCGGTGCTGCACGACGTTTCCCTCAAGCTCTACCGTGGTCAGACCCTGGCGGTGATCGGTGAGTCTGGCAGTGGCAAAAGCTCCACCGCGCGGTTGATCACCGGTTTGCTGCCACCGACCTACGGCCAGGTGCTGTACGACGGCGAACCCTTGCCGGCAGACTTTCGCCAACGCAGCAAGGAGCAACTGCGGCGCATCCAGATGATCTACCAGATCCCCGACACCGCGCTGAATCCGCGCCAGCGCATCGTCGACATTATCGGCCGGCCGCTGACGTTTTATCTGGGCCTCAAGGGTAAAGCCATGCGCGCCCGGGTTGCCGAACTGCTGGAGATGATCGAACTCGACCCTGCGACCTTCATGGATCGTCAGCCCCGGGAGCTGTCCGGCGGGCAGAAGCAACGCATCTGCATCGCCAGGGCCCTGGCGGCCGAGCCGCAACTGATCATCTGCGATGAAGTGACCTCGGCCCTCGACCAACTGGTGGCTGAAGGCGTACTGAAATTGCTCAACCGCATCCAGCAGCAACTGGGTGTCGGCTATCTGTTCATCACCCATGATGTTGCTACTGTGCGGGCGATCGCCGATGAGGTATTGGTGATGCAACGGGGCAGGGTGGTGGACCACGGCTCGCGCAGCCAGATCTTCACCCCGCCGCACCAGGACTACACCGGGCTGCTGTTTTCTTCCGAACCGCAAATGGACCCCGACTGGCTCGACCGGTTGCTGGCCACGCGCGCTTCCACACCTTCAACCGATTCGCTGGAACAAGTCTAAGGAACCACCATGAAAGTACTGATCGTCCACGCCCACCCGGAGCCGCAATCCTTCACCGCCGCCCTGCGTGACCAGGCCGTCGCCACCCTCGAAGCCCAGGGCCACGAAGTGCAGGTCAGCGACCTGTACAAAATGAACTGGAACCCGGTGGCCAGCGACGCGGACTTCTCGAATCGGGAAAACCCCGAGTACCTGGTCTACGCCCTGGAACAACGCCTGGGCGTGAAGAGCCAGTCGCTGGCGGCGGACATCCAGGCTGAGCTGGACAAACTGCTGTGGGCCGACCTGCTGATCCTCAACTTCCCGATCTTCTGGTTCTCCACCCCGGCCATGCTCAAGGGCTGGATCGACCGGGTGCTGGTGTCGGGCATCTGCTATGGCGGCAAGCGTTTTTACGATCAGGGCGGCCTGGCCGGCAAGAAAGCGCTGGTGACCGTGACCCTGGGCGGGCGTGAGCACATGTTCGGCGAAGGTGCGATTCACGGTCCGCTGGAGGACATGCTGCGGCCGATCCTGCGTGGCACCCTGGCTTATGTTGGTTTTGATGTGCTGGAGCCGTTCGTGGCCTGGCATGTGCCGTACATCAGTGACGAGGCGCGCCAGCAGTTTCTGGTGGATTACGGGCAGCGACTGCAGCATCTGAGCGATGATCAGCCGCTGGTGTTTCCGAAGTTGGCGGAGTTTGATGACAAGCTCTATCCGCTGACAACCAATGCCTGACCAACACCACATACCCCCTGTGGGAGCGAGCTTGCTCGCGATGAGGACATCAGCTTCAACATCCATGTTGACTGAGCCACCGCCATCGCGAGCAAGCTCGCTCCCACAGGTTTTTGGTGTGTGCCAGGTATTCTGCAGCCTGCTGTTCCGGATCTGTTTAACGGCTGTCAGCGTTACTTCCAGCAAGCTACGACGGCTTGCGTCATTGCCTACAGCTACGCCAGAATCCGCCGGCTTGTGCGTCTTGGAGCCGGGTTCTATCGTTTGCCGGTCGCTGGAAAACAACAGCGATGGGGTTTGCTAGCCCGGTTATCCAGGCGCAGAGCACCACGCTTTGCAGAGTATTTTGTCTCTGCTTAATGGTGGTCATGCGTAGGGCGTCTTCGGATGCGCCGGGTTCCTGGGCCGGTCTACCAACCTGCGTATGGCCACCACCCCTCGTTTGGTATTGGCAGTGAATCGGGCGCTGGATCGGCTCGATCCGGCTGAGTAACCGCACATCCGCAGTTCACCAATAGACCTGCAGGAGCGAGCCTGCTCGCGATATCGGCCGTACATTCGACATTTATGTGCCTGATACACCGCAATCGCGAGCAGGCTCGCTCCTGCACAACGTCCACCGCTTGTTCGGAAGTCCTTCTGTGCGGGGCCGTTGAACTACACTTTTCAGTTGCTCCACCCGATCGGCAGGCGACGCATGGCGCCGCTTGCCGCCCGCCAGTCGACCCAAAGGCTTGCCCGATGTGGCAAGCCTGTCGGAGGTCATCATGAAACGATTTTCACCGGTCAGCCTATGTATCGCATTGTCGATTTTGAGTGCCCCGGGATGGGCGCAATCGGTGGTGCCGATGAAAGGGCAAAGTTCGCAACAAACCCAGGCCGACATCAACGAATGCAACAGCATCGCCACCAGCCAGAGCGCCTCGACGGCTTCCACGCCTTCCGGCGGGAGGATCAAGGGTGCTGCTGCCGGGGCCGCCGCCGGCGCGGTCGGGGCCCAGGTGCGGGGCAATCAGCATGACGAAGCTTATGATCGTGTCGACGATGACAGGAAACAGGACTATCGCCAGAACCGCGCCAAGGAGACGGCGGCGGCCGGCGCCGTGGTCGGTGCTTCACGTCAGCGCCAGGAACGCCGGGAGCAATCGAAAACCACGCAGGCGAACACCACGACGGCTTACACCAGCTGTTTGCAGGGCAAGGGTTATCAGGTCAATCCTTGAATCAGGTATGGAACACACTGTGGGAGCGAGCTTGCTCGCGATGGCGGCGGCACATTCGACATCCCGGTGTCTGACCCACCGCTATCGCGAGCAGGCTCGCTCCCACAGGGATCTTCAATGTTTCGAGAATTCGGTCAAGAGCACAATTTCCGGGGCTTGAGCTCGCTGTTTCAAGAAAACAGACGGATAAGGAAACGGCCTGTAGCTCCAATCTGACAACCGTTCATCGGTGAACTACGCTGCGATACGTACCCTCGATCTGAATTTCGTGACGTAAGGATCCGACACATGCGGAGCAGGCTGCTCGCTGTAATGTTTACTGTTTTCGGGATGTTTTGGTCGGTGCAACTGTGGGCCGAAGACGCACCGAAAGTGGTCGATGCTCCCGTTGAATTGAAAGTGGCCAACCGCAGCATCATGGTGTTTCGCGCGACCCTCCTCGGTGAAGCCCCGGCCTCGCGGGTCAAACGGGCGAAAGCGGTGATCGGTGAGGCGCTGGACGACGCCGATGATCTCAATGTCTCCATCGATCCGATCATGAAAAGCTACATGGTGCTGCTGGGAAGCCGGCGCGCCTTTATCGTTTCGCCCAATGATTTCGACGAGACCGAATACGACTCGGTACAGCAGGCCGCCGAAGCCGCGGCCGGCAAGCTGCGCCAGGTCGTGGCCGAAACCCGGGAAGCCCGTAGCCTGCAGTTGATCCTGCGTTCCGTCGTCGCCGCGTTGCTGGCCACCGGCATTTACATCGCGCTGCTGTTCGGCATGTCGTACCTGCGGCGCAGAGTGCTGCAGAAACTGCCTGAACTGATGCATCGGCACACCCAGGCGCTGAAAGTCGGAAAGGTTCCGCTGATCGACGCCAACTTCCTTTATCCATTGGTCAGCCGCGTACTGGAATTGCTGCGCTGGGTCATCGTGCTGCTGCTCTCTTACGAGTGGTTGGGGTTTGTCCTGTCGCGGTTTCCCTATACCCGGCCTTGGGGTGAAAGCCTTAACAACTATCTGCTGGAAGTCGCCGACTATTTGCTGCAAGGGATTCTAGGGGCCATCCCCGGGCTCGGCGTGGCGCTGGCGATCTTTTTCATTGCCCGTGGCGCGACAGCGTTCTCTCGCCGGATACTGCGGCGCATGGCCACGCCCGGCACCTTCAACTGGCTGAACCACGAAACCCTGAAACCGACTCAGCGCCTGACTTCGCTGGCGATCTGGTTGTTTGCCCTGGCCATGGCTTATCCCTACTTGCCGGGTGCCGGTACCGATGCGTTCAAAGGCTTGTCGGTGCTGGTCGGCCTGATGATCTCGCTGGGTGCTTCCAGCGTCGTTGGGCAGGCGGCGGCCGGGTTGATCCTGACGTACACCCGAACCTTGCGCCCCGGTGAATTCGTGCGCATTGGCGAGCACGAAGGCACGGTCACTGAACTGGGCATGTTCACCACCAGCATTCGTACTGGCCTGGGCGAGGTGCTGACCCTGCCCAACTCGATGATCACCGGCACGGTCACCAAGAACTACTCACGGGTCGTACAAGGCCCCGGTTATGTGGTCGATACCGTAGTCACCATCGGTTATGACACCCCCTGGCGGCAGGTCGAAGGGATGTTGCTGGAAGCCGCCAGACGCACGCCCGGCGTCCTCGAAACCCCACCGCCGCAGGTGTTCCAGACGGCATTGTCGGACTTCTACCCGGAATACCGGCTGGTGGCCCAGGCCATACCCAGCCAGCCTCGACCGCGCGCCGTGCTGTTAAGCATGCTGCACGCCAACATCCAGGACGTGTTCAACGAGTACGGTGTGCAGATCATGTCGCCGCACTATCTGGGCGATCCGCAACAAGAGAAATGGGTGCCCAGGGACAAGTGGTACATGGCACCTGCGCAGGAATCGAAGGAGACGTTGAAGTAATGGCAGGGTGGGGTAGGTAGGGCGAGGACAAGCATTGTGCAGAGTGCGATGAGCGGCCCGGGGGAGGCCGCTCAGTTGTAGCGGTGTCAGAAAAGCATATAGGCGGATGCAGTCGTCTGATTCAGGTCGATCTCTCCGACCTCCAGCACTTCGTATTCGGCACGCAGGCCGATGTTGCGAAAGACATCGAACTCCACGCCGAGACCGTAGGTCAGGTCAACCCCGGTATCGTCGTCGGTGGCATTGCCGTCGGCGTCCCAGGCGTGAGCACCGACACTGCCGAATACCCGCACCCGATCGCCCAGAGGAAAGCCGACATGGGCGGCAGCCTGGGCCGATTTGCCGTCGAAATCGACATTCTTGTCCTTGAATTGACCGAGATCGACATAGGCACCCTCGAAGGCCAGGTAGCTATTGACGCGATACCCGGCATAAACCTTGTAGCTGGTGTCGTCGTCGTCCAATCTGGATTCGTCGGTCTGTATGCTGCTTACGCCAGCTCCAAGATATAAACCTTTGTCATCAGCGAGCGCCTGAAAAGACAGCAGCGATAGCAGTGAAGCGAAGCCAAGGTTTCGAAGTAGCATGGGTGGTGGAGTCCTTGTTCAGGTTTGTCTGGTGTTAGGGTTCGGCGAGCATTTGAGGGGCCATGAAGGGTTAATAAAAATCATTGATTGATATTTTTGAGTCGTAAGGCGGGATGTTTTCCGGACATTGAAAGTAGCGTCTTGCCAATGCTTGAATTGGCAGCGCTTTGGAGAACAACCAGCCTTGCGCCAATAGAACCCCCTCCGAGACCAGATGCGGCAGTTGCTCCTGAGTCTCGACACCTTCGGCCACGACCTTGAGTCTCAGCGACCTGGCCAACTGGGCAATGTGGCGCCACAAGGCATCCTTGGCCGCGATCTTGTCGTCGGCGATGAATGAGCGATCTAATTTCAGAATGTCGAAAGGCACTGAATCGAGGAGCGAGAGGTTGGAATAGCCGATACCGAAGTCGTCCACGGCAATGCGATGTCCGCACGCACGAAGCCGTCGCAATTGCAGGGCGGCAGGCTTCTGATCGATCAGGGTCCTTTCGGTGATTTCAAAAGCCATGGCGGACACTGGCATGTTGTAGGTTGCCAGCACGCTGGCCACATAGTCTGGAAAACTTGGGTCCTGAATATCCTGGGCGCAAAGATTGACCGTAATGTAGAAGTCCTTGCACGCCCAAAGGTAGGTGCTGTAATCCTCCGCCACTTGTCGAATCACCGAACGCGTAAGTATGCGGATCAAGTCGGATTTTTCCGCCACCGCAATGAAAACATCCGCAGGCACTTGGGTGCCGTTGTCGTTCCAGCGGGAAAGTGATTCAGCGCCCACCAGATAGCCCGTCGTCAGGTTGACGATAGGCTGGTAGTGAACATCCAGCCTGTTGGCTTTCAGGGCATTGCGAAGCCGTACGGCGGTAGAGGTGTAATGCCGTTTGACACACCATGCGAGCAAAAACAGCGCTGCGAACACGCACACAAGGCCAATGAATAATTTGAATTTGAGACTCGTCAGGTAGCTCAACGGAAGAGAAATGACCGAGATCAGTTCATTTCGGTTGCCCGCAAAGGCGATGAGGACCTTGTCTGCCGAGGTAACCAGTTCTTCCAGGTGGAACGGTTTCTGCACCGTCAGCGGTTTGTGGCCCGTAGAGGCAATGGGCACTGCGCCGCCGGGGCCGATGAGGTCCAGTTGCAGGTCCTTGGGAAACTTCAAGTTGTCGAGCAGGAGCTTCTTGTTTGCCCAGACGTAGGTTGACTGTTCCGACACAATGATAAAATCGGAGTCCGCAGAAACCGTGTGGCCAGCATCCACCCAGTAGGTTCGCTTTCCAACGGAAAACTTGCGCTTGTCGCTATCGGCCAGTATCGAGGGAGGTGCTTGTCCGTAGGAGGAACAGATCTTGCCATTGGGCAACTGGATTGCCGCTTGATCAACAAATCGCAGGTTCTTGACCAGGTCAGCCAGTTGTGAGTATTGCTCTACGGAGCATTCCTGACCCGAGCGATCGAGATCGCCGAGGGTTTCCAGTACTTTGTCGATCTGCGCATTGGGCTCCACTTGAGCAGCACGCAGATCGGCATAAACGTTATTCAACTTCCGTGCAACGAATTGATCCGCCAGCCCTCCAGCACAGAACCATGCGGCCCAACCTGTTGCAGCAATCAGACATACAGTGACTGCGTGCCTTCCAAGTAACGCTTTATATGCGGCAACCATCGAAAAACTCCGAGGTATCATTAATTCGCTGTGCTTTCTGTAGTCACGGATTAAGCGACTTCAGTACCAGTCAATTACCCAAGCCAACAAGATGCCGCTGGCATAGACGGTAATACACAGTGCGATTTTCTGCTTGAGTGGCAGTGTGTTTATTCGATGTTGCATGCTTATCTCCTTGAGTAGGCAAATAAGCAATTGTGGAAACTTGTGGTTAATCAAGGGAAATCATTAATCATCATTTTCGCGGCTTTGATAAACGCCTGTTAACGATAATTTCTATCCCCGACGACCTGGTTGTAAACAGATGTTGTCGTGTTCCTTGGCCTGGCCGAGTTGCGCTTGGCCGTTTCCGACGGCGTCTCTCCGTAAGCCAGTTGATAGGCCTTGGAAAACCGGCCCAGATGGTGAAAATTCCAAAACATCGCGGTTTCTGTGACGGTAGGCCACGTTTTATTGATCAGGTCGCGACGGGCGCTTGCGAGCCTCAAGTTTCTGATATAAGCGATTGGCGATATCCCGAACGTTTCAATAAAGCCAAAATGCAAAGTGCGTGTGGTGGTTTCCAGTTGCCTTACCAGCGATTTTATAGTGAGCGTTTTTTTTGTGTTTTCATGGATGTACTGTATGGCTTGTATCGCCACCTTTCTTCTTGTCGGGACTTTGCGGATGAAGCGGCCAGCGGGCGTCAACGATTGCAACAGAGAAGCGAGTACCGCACTTTCAATCGTCGAACCTTCTGTTTCGCTGCGCTGTGCTGAAGCAGCGTCGTTGATGTCGACACAGCACGCGCTGATGGCTTGAATGGCCGATTGTATGAATTGAAAGTTTTCAGCCTGGAAGCGGTGTTGTGTTCTGTTTGCAAGGATATCTATGACAGAGTGATGTTGGCGGCACCGCTCATAGTTTTCCAGTGTCGTGGTGATGGTGAAAAGTGTTTCATTCGGTTCGCAGGTGTAATGCACCGATTCATCACTGTGCAGTACGATGACTTCGTCAGGCCGTAGTTTTTGATTGTTCACGACGGGGCGGCCAATCGGTGCCTGGGAGATGGCGAATGTGACGAATCCGGCAGGGACAGAACTGACCAGCGTCACGGATGAGTCGAACTCAAGGCGACTGCACTGCAGTTGCGGACTGTGAAAGAGTTTGTGTTGCCGAATGCGCGCTTCATGCTCGGTCGGAATAAGGCTCATTTCCCATTTGCCTATTGTTCTATTCAGTTGGCTCGGCAAGGCAGAAGACAAATGAAAGATCTCGTCGGGCGGTGCGATACTCATGAAATTGAAGGCTCATCTGTTAAATGATAAGGGTCAAGCCTGACGGGCAGTCATGGAGAAGATTCGCGATTGGGCGTTCTTGCTGTCGGTGAGATCGACCCCATTGCCATTGGCTTTGAACGGGTTTTCAGAGTCCCCGGATCAGTTCCAGTTCCGCCGAAAATGCGTACTTGCTGTCCAACGGTGAGTCGTCCATGTGTTGAACCTTGCGCGGATCGATTTTCGAACTGAAGATCTGCGATTGGGGTTTCATCGGGTCAATGGCTGCTGCTGTAAAGGCGTAAAAGTCGTCAATACGATAACCGTTTTTTACCTGATAGCCAGTTTTCACAGTAGTTGGGGCCTTTTTGTTGGTTTCGACACTCGTCAATTTGGCACTGTAGACACCCTTGTCGTCGGCCATGGCCTTGAGAGAAAGCAATAAACCAAACGACACGGTGACGAAGTTTTTCAGTAGCATCGAGGCGATTCCTTATTAACAGTTTATTCAGGCAGCGCAGAATGTCAGCTGCATCTCTGCCACGACTTGGGCTGCAAATAATCTCACTTCGATGGTGCCTGCCAAAGTCAATAACTCATATTTGCCAGGCCGTCAGAAGAGGCCAGTCAGCACTTGCCTCGGTGAATACCACGCTCCTCAAAGAAGTATGAGCGAACTGGCGTAGCTCATGCCTGTGTCACTTTGTGGTGGGGCGGGGAGAGTAGAATCACTGCTCTGCTCGTCTGCATGATACTCATTCTCACTGTGAATCTTCAGATGCGATAGTTTCTGGCTGTCATCCGGGCTTGTTTCAACTTCATAATATTCAATGGTCGTGCTTTCGACGGAGTGCTCGTCGTGCGCCAACGAATAAAGTGGAATGGCAGACAGAAACAAGACCCCCAGGAATCTGAAAGTCGTCGATTTATGGGCTCGCAGGAAATGCATGGCGTTCACTTGATTCCCCCTGTAGGGCATTGTCCCGGACGAGAATCAAGCGGGCTCGATTCCAAGGATTATCGAGGAGGGATTTTTGGCGGGGGAGACGTTTGATTCAAATCAATAAGTATTATTTTTGTTTGAAAATTCTTTGATGTGAACCTTTGCCAGGCGGGTGTCGAGCCCGTTCGGGAGGCCGATTAATGGTTCATGCAGCGCAAACGGCCAAGTTCATGGATGTAAAAACACACCGCGTTTTTATCCTGGGTCGGGATCAACTCGTAGTTCAGAATGGCGCCTTCTTGCAAGACGTATTGACGTCTAAAGAACAAGTCAGGGGTCTTTTCAATGGCAAAAAGTTCATTGTCCTGGCTGAGCTTGATGTTGCTGACTTTGATCTCGACGTGTTTATTGGTTTCTCCGATTATGTTCGCTGAGATGGTCGCGTTGCGGATTTTCCCATTCAGGCTTTCCAGCGTGGTCCCCGTGAGCCTGCCATGCCCGATAGTGAGGTACTCTTCGGTGTTGAGTTGGTTGAGATCTTCCAGCCATTGTCGGGATTTTGTCTGGTAACTGATATTTTCCATGTAGTGCGAAGGTGAGTAAACGAAAGAGAAAATGCACAGTGCATTGACCAAGCCTATAAGAGGCCAGTGAACCGCTTGCGAAATTTCAAATTTCATAAAGTGACTTCCAGACATTGACGAATCATCAAGGCGAGGTCCCTTTCGCTGCTGTTCAATTGTAGATTTGCAGTGCTTAGATCCTGGCGGATGCACGAAACGGAATAATTGGCTTTATACAGGTTGATCCAGACCTGGCCCTTCAGGTTTGGTGGCAGCTGTTCGGTTTGTTTGGCCGACAACTCCATCAGCGCTTGCGCCTCGGCAAGATCACTGCCCACGGCGTGTATGACCAGTCCATTCTTGTCGGCACTGGAAATTTCAATTTTTGGCGCGTCGAAGTCGAATTGAAAAACAGTAAAGGCAACGACTGCCAGCGTAACGATATAAGCGATCAGCTGGGCTTTTGTAATGCGCGCGGATTCATTGGTTTTACCTGAGGGTGCAAGCAGCCCGTCACTACCAGCCGGCGGTAGTTGCTCAGCGATGGGGGCGGGGGGCTGCGTTGTTTCCTCCCGGGGTGCCGGTACATCTGCTTGTGCATCGACGACACATTGCCGGTTGAAGCAATATCCTCGTCGAGGAACAGTCATCAAGATCTCGTGATCCCGGCTGTCATTGAGAATATTGCGTAGTGAGAAAACCGTTTGATTCAAACTGCCGGAGGCAACCACGCGGTCATTCCAGGTGTAGTCGATGATTTCATCGCGGCTTTTAGTGACACCTGGCTCCATGAGCAGCAGGTCCAACAGGCGCGACTCAGCTCTACCTAGCGTGGAATTCTGTACATCTCCATGGGGTGTTGTAATGGAAAGCATGGCGCTGTCCGGGTCGAATACCGCCACGGCGCCATTTTTCAACTTGAAGGTGTAGCTCATAGAAATCTTCCGTTCAGGCGGTGCTGGCCTGAGTATAGGGGCCGGATTTGGCTCGGTACATTCTGGTCTGGGAAGTGAACGAAGATGAGGGCCCAGCGGAAGGTGCACTGTGTGTTGCATTTACGATGCTGGATTGGCTCGTTTCAGAGGCGTGCAGTTCGGCAAACAGCCCTGTCTGTCAGAGGTATCCGTTCAATCATACAAAGGAAAAGCATCGCTGGATGACCCATGGTTTTCGATTTGGACACCATGAATAATGCTTGGAATGGATTAACTGCGCTATCCGAAAACTGCAAGCTCGGGCAGGAGGGGGGGGGCGCGGCCACACCTCAATGAACTAACCTCGCTGTTGCGCCAGGTTTCTGTATCAGCCTGAACTATCAGGATACAAATCAATGATGGTGTTCTTGTGCACTTGGCTTGTGAAAGATTATTTTTGATTCTTATTAGCTTTTAACCAGGGACGTTACCGATTTAAATGGATCTCGAGGAACGTTGCGTGTTCACGGTTTGTTTGTCGCGGCGTCAACGATCCTCACCTCTCGTTCTACGGCTTTGCCCCGAGTCCTTTCATGAAGGGCCCGGGGCTTTTTTTGGTTCTTCACGCCGTTGTCGTCATCGATCAAGGCAAAACATCGTAGCCACGTTGTTGCAGGCAGCTGCTGTAGACGGAGTTGTTGGCGGTGATGCTTTGTTCGCTCTCACTCAGATTCTCCCGGCGCGCCTGGCGTTGCCTGGCGCCCCCCACGACGACGCCGGCAGCCGCGGCACTGCGTGCGTGGTTCTGGCGATAGTCTTGGCGGGTATCGTCGTCGATCTGGTCATAGACGTTTTCATGTTGGCGGCCCCGAACTTCCGCCGCCGTCGCACCGGCTACCGCAGCGGTTGCGGCGCCCTTGGCCCGACCACCGGAGGGCACGGTGCTTTGTACCGGATGCTGCGCGTTGGCCTGGGATTGGCAGGCACTGGTGTCCTGCTGGATGGTCTGGGAGGTCTGACCTTTGAGGGGAATCACGGTTGCCGCCAGGGCGCTGGTGCTCATCAACAGCATCAGGATCGCCAGGGTATGGGCCAGAATTTTCATCATCGAGTCTCGCGTCAGGCGTCGGCACGGCTAACGGTTTGTCAGAGGGAAAACGCGGCGTGGCGCCACGTTGAAACCCCATGCCGGTCTGCTCGCGATGCCATCCAATGCCGGTGGACGGCAGGCACTTTCACGCTTGCGATGGGGTTTGCTTGAACGTCAGTGCTTGAGGAGCAGGGCCTGCATATCGTCTGACATGCCTTTGAGTGCAACCTTGAAGTCATTGGCAACAATCGGCTGTTCGGCATTCTTGATGGTCTCGCCGAATACCTTGCGCACGATCTTCGCGACCGGCATACCGGTTTTGGCGTCGATCAGGTTGGCTTCGATGTACATCTCGGCGGTCTGGTCCCGGTGCCCGGTGGCTGCTTGTGTCGCCCCGACAATCGCCCCGATTGGTACGACTTCATACCAGTGCATGCCTTCGTTGTTGGCGCTGACGTGAGTGATCGCCGCCTGCAGGATCAGCGACCGTGAATTGGTTGGCGCCAACTGTGGATAAGGGACGATCGCATAGCGGCGGGCAAAGGCGGTCTTGACGCTGTTGCTGGCCATCAATTGCAGGTCTTGCAGGGTTTTCAGGCTGACGCGCGCGGTCGGCTGCGGCGATGGATACAGTTCCATCTGCCTGAACACCACAGTGGAATACGCGCGTGGATCGAACCCTGGCGATACCCAGCGCAATACTTTCTGCTCACTCGGCGTAGTTTGCTCCTCCAGGCCCTGGTAATTGCCCAGGAAGCCCGAGTATTGCTCTTGCTGCGCGACTTTCGAGACACAGCCGACCTGAAATACACAGCTCAAAGCAATACCCGCAATCCATTTATTCGACATGCCCATGTGTTTGGTTCTCAAGTGATGAAAGTTGTCATTCGGGTTCCGACCTGGCCCCGGGCATTGGTCCGGGCGCCTTGTTTTCAGGCACTGGTATTTGCCAGTCGGTTACGCAAAGCAGGTGCTTGCACGCCGGTCAATGCGGGCCGAATGCTGCCCGTAGCGGCGGGATAATCCGAATCAATAACTCTCAAAAACTGTTAAACACACGGTCGGGACAAATTGCACATCGATCACAGTTGCCTACGCTAACCCTTTGCAACGCCGGTTTTGGCATCGCCGTGACGTTCCTGTTCCCACGCTGATACGCCGTTTCGGACGGCCTGAAGGAGGCACCGCATGGACCGATTCACCGGCGGTTGTTTGTGCGGCAAAGTGCGTCTTGTCGCGTCGGGGCGCCCGTTCCGGGTTGGTGTTTGTCACTGTCTCGACTGCCGCAAGCACCATGGGGCGCTGTTCCACGCGTCCGCGATATTTCATCAGGATGCCGTGACAATCGAGGGCGAAACGCGTGACTACGCCGGGCGGCACTTCTGTCCGCAGTGCGGTTCGTCGGTGTTCTCACGCAGCGCAGACGAAGTCGAGGTGAACCTTGGATCTCTGGATGCCCCTGACCAGTTGACGCCAACCTACGAGAGCTGGACTGTGCGGCGCGAGGCCTGGTTGCCGGCGTTTGCACTCACCCGACACTACGAGCGCGATCGAGACGGCACGGGGCGATTTGAGGATTAGCGGGCACCTATTCATATGCCATAACAAGCGGCTATGACAATGAGCGCGAGAAAACACACCAACTGAACGCTAAAGAAGGCAAACCGAACTGCCACGAACGCATTGGTTTGCTCATGGGAGACGTGAACCAATGACTGGCACACGCGAGCGATCAGGACGAGTGTGGACAAGTAGTTCACTGCGGCGCCGTTGACATCAAGGGCTGTAATCACGAACACGATGACGCCAAACACAGGCAGGTTTTCCACACAGTTGGCGTGGGCCCTTGTCCCGCGGCGATACCAATCTTCGCCTTCGAGCCGATCGCTTCGGAAAGAGGCGATCGGAACACTCGAGAACAGGATTGCGACCCAGCGATAAACCCCGACGGTTGCCATCAATAGCAGCAAGGTCCAGGTCGCAAACCCAAGCAGCATCCACATCGGTATCGTCATGGCCGCCATCCTCGATGGTTCATTATCAGCACGTCGTCCCGCAGCGCGACCGACGAGCAGTCAGTCGCGCGCTGTCGGTCAATTGCTCATGATGGGGGCCAGAGCGGTCTGAATCCTGGACATCTGTGCTGGCGTTGTCATCTGCGTCAGCAGTCGACCGAAGTGTGGATGCCGTACGCCCGAGATAATGTATTGCCAGCGGTAGGCGCTCAGCACGCAGGCCTTGATTTGCGCGGTCTCATCGACACTGAACGATCGTGAAGCATGACTGATGAAGTAGTCGGCATCGGCTGCCGATTGTGCCTGCAGGATCGCGTCGACGGCCGCTACCAGCGCAATCAGGTCATTCACTGCCTGGTCGTGCTCGGCCGACGAGAGTTTCGCGTGCTCGTCCTGCCATTCCAGTTCATCGAGTACGACGTGCCGGCTTTCATCCTTCCAGTGGAATTTGAAGACATCCTTGAACAACGGGCACAGCTCCTCGCGCGGGGCGATGCTTTGCACGTAGTGCGCCTGAACAAACAGCTCGATGTGACAGGTCAGTGCCAGCACCGCCCAGGTACTGGCCGCCAGTACCGCGCGCGCCACTTCGTTTGGATCGGCAACCTGGCGATATCCCGCTGGCAATTTCGAACTCATCATCGTCTCCATGCGCCGGAACAACTCCTGGTGCTTGATCTCGTCGTTGGAAAAACGCACCAGCGCTTCAAGGGCCAGTTGATTGTCAAATACATGGGCCCGACCCTGATCGAGCATCTTGGCACTGATAAAACGCTCGACCAGGCCAAAGATGTACGCATAGGTCCGGCCCTGGATCTGACTGAGCAGGCGCGCCTGGGCCGCATCGAGAAAGGTCAGGCGGTCGACCTGCGACAGTCCGTCGGGGAGGAATTTGCGCGAGAAGTCGAAACTGCGGTCCTGGAGCAGATCGCGATCGATCTGCCATTCGGACTTTTTCGATGACCTGACCATTTGCGCATAACGGGCGGTGTTGCCTGACGCTGAACCGGGTAGGGTAACGACGCTGTTCATATGGATCTCCTGCTGCCCTGGTGGCGTTGGAATGGGGCAATTTCGGTTGACGTCGGAGCCAATGACCCTGGGTGAAGCCTCTGGGGACAGTTTCGATCGCTGATTCCGCGTTGGTGCTAATCTAGGCGTCGCAGTTCAGGCGGTGAATGACCGGTGCGCCTGAAAACCTGCTCCGGACTCCGGAAAGGAGGGCGGTCAAGTGTTGGATGCGCTTTCTGATGTGTTGCGTGTGATTCGGCTGTCTGGAGGGGTCTTCCTCGAGGCGGAGCTCACTGCGCCCTGGTGCATCAACGGCAGAATCTCGGCAGATGATTGCAAGCCGTTCCTGGTGGCACCTCGACACATCATTGCGTCGCACTTTGTCGCCGCGGGGCGCATGCAAATTCAAATCGACGGTGGCGCCGCCATCGAGGTAGGGGCAGGCGAACTCGTTTTGCTTCCTCGCAACGACGCACATTCTTTTGGCAGCGACCTGAGCATTGCGCCCATGCCAGCCAGAGAAGTCATCCAGCCGCCAGAAGTCGGCGGCATATCACGGATCAAGTACGGCGGGGGCGGCGAGGCTACGCAGTTGCTGTGCGGGTTCCTCGGTTCAGAAACACCCTTCAGTCCGTTGCTTTCGTCGTTGCCTTCCTTATTGAAACTGGATTTGCGCGCGACGGCTTCGGGCACCTGGATCGAAAGCTCCTTTCGTTTTGCTGTCAGTGAAATCGCGGCGGGCCGCGTCGGCTCGACAACGGTCATCGCCAAGCTATCGGAGCTGCTATTCGTCGAAGCCGTCGGCCAGTATGTCGCCAGCCTTCCCGCTGAGCGGCGCGGGTGGCTGGCGGGGTTGCGGGATCCGCATATCGGGCGCGCACTGGCGCTATTGCATGCCCGTCCAACCGAAGGCTGGACGGCAGAAGCCCTGGCGCTTGAGGTGGGCATGTCGCGCTCGGTGTTCGCCGAGCGCTTCACGGCATTGGTCGGACAGCCACCGATGCAATACCTGACGCTGTGGCGCATGCACGTGGCGGCTCAACAGTTGCGCGAAGGTCGCGGCAATGTGGCGCAAATCGGCTTTGCCGTTGGCTACGACTCCGAAGCCGCGTTCAGTCGCGCATTCAAACGCCAATTCGGCACATCCCCCGGCACCTGGCGCAGACAATCCGCATGAGAAGGGGCGGTACCACCTCTTGATGGTTACCTGACCAGGCTTGACCCTTGCTCAAGGATATCGAGGCGATTCTGCCCGAGCCTGGCTGGTTCGTAGCGCTCTGGCTACCTGGGCTTGAATCTCGTAGGCAGGCGCCTCGACGGCTTCGTAATCACGGGTATAACGAGTGGCAAACTCGCGATCGCCCCATTGTTGGTACTGCTGCACGTGCTTCAACTCATGCGCCCACAACGCGACATCGTTAAGTGCATCGTCGGGATTTCGAAAGACGATAATGTCTATCAGGGTGACCGCACGTACATCGGGATTCTGCAGCATGGTGTGTGCGGCGTTCAGCTCCACATCATCGCCTACCTTGTAGCGAACCGAATCGAGCACTTGAATGTCATAGTAGGGTTCGAGCTGGGCCCGGATATTCAGCGGGATTGGCTGGATATCGCCGGTTGCCGCGGTGTTGCGCGATTGCACAATCCAGTTCTGCAATCCAGAGGCCGCCATCTGGTTCATGTCGTCGAAGATCGTTCCAGCTTCCTCTTCGGAACCTGGAGCACAAAAACAAGCGACCATGCAGACCTGATACTGCCCGGCCGGGCAGGCGAAAACCGAGGACGAGGTGCCAGCGCAAAAGAGCACGATCGCTAACCGGAAAACTTGACGCAAAAAAATAGCTGGCAATGGGTCCTCCCATGGGCAAAGGCGGTCGGCAGGCAATACGTTGGGCGTCTCGCGCCCATTGTGCTGCCGCGTGTTGGACCGCTGCGACACCGTTCGATTCCCTGGGTTCCTCAGTTTCTTTTGGCCACGCCGAGCAGGTCAGCTTTGGCGTGGGATTCGCTTTCAATCTGCTCTAACCCCAAAGACTGACGCAACTGCGCCGGACTCACTCCAAGGCGTTGCTTGAAGGTGGTCGCCATGTGCGCCTGGGAATTGAAACCGCAGGCGTAGGCGATTTCCGTCAGGGTGGCGGTCGAATCGCGCATCAGGGCACGGGCCTTGGCGAGGCGTCGGTCGATCAGGTAGCTGTGCGGGCTTTTGCCGGTGGCGTTTTTGAAGGCCCGCATGAAATACCCTTCGGACAATCCAAGCAGGCCCGCCATTGCCGGCACGCTCAACGGGTCTTCGAGGCCTGCATCGATGAACTCATCGAGCAAGCGCATCCGGCTGCCGGTTATCGAGCCATGGGGTGTTGTCGACACCGCTTCGCTACCGGTCGCCCGTTCGGACAATGCCAGTGCCCAGGCCTCCCAATCGTCCTCCACAGAGGACAGCAACAGCGCGGCGCGCATACGCCACGCGAGAGCGGTGGCCTGCCGGTCGATGCGATTGTTGAAGGCACGATCCCCCATCAACGCCATGCCATCGGTGCGAATCACCCGCAAGTATTCGCCGCCCTGGGGGGATTCGGACAACACGTCACACCCGGCGGGGACGAACGCCAGGCCGTTGGGCACGGCATCGAAGGGGCGTATTCGGTCACTGCCGATGGCGTGCAGGCCTCGCTGGCTGTCGAAGGCGAAGCCGATTCCCGCCTGGGTCGCGACATAGCGGGTCGCGTAGGCGCAGCCGGGGAGCAATTCGATCGCCCAAGGGCCGGCCTCGATACGACGGACCGGTTCGGACAAGCGTGGTGGCGGCGGGCGATTTCGATGACTCATGGACACCATAGTAGTGAAGAGGAGGGACAAAAGTCAGGTCAGTTTTTTGAAAGCCGGAGTACTGCGCCGTTGTTCAGACTGGGCAAAACCTCAGGGGGACCTCTCATGCACACACTGACTCGCGACGATATCGAACAGGCCGCTCGCCACGTTTACCAGGTCATGCCCGCCACAGCCCAGTACCCTTGGCCCTTGCTGGCTCAGCGGTTGGGTTGCACGGTGTGGGTCAAGCACGAAAATCACACGCCTACCGGTGCCTTCAAAGTGCGCGGCGGTATCACGTTCATGCACTGGCTCAAGCGCGAGCACCCGGGCGCGAAGGGCATTGTCAGCGCTACCCGCGGCAACCATGGCCAGAGCCTGGCACTGGCGGCTCGCACACAGGGTTTGCAGGCGTTGATCGTCGTGCCGCAAGGTAACTCGGTAGAAAAGAACAACGCCATGCGCGGCTTTGGCGCTGAAGTGGTCGAGTATGGCCGCGATTTCGATGATGCCCGTGAAGAGGCGGCCCGCCTGGCCCACGCGCATGACCTGTTCCTGGTTCCGCCGTTTCACACCGAGCTGGTCAAAGGCGTCGCCACTTATGCGCTGGAGCTGTTCAACGCAGCACCGGACCTGGATACCGTTTATGTACCGATTGGCTGTGGATCGGGGATTTGCGGGGTGATCGCCGCTCGCGATGCGCTGGGTCTGGAAACAGAAGTGGTTGGCGTGGTTTCCACGGAGGCGGCGGCTGCACAGTTATCGTTTGACGCTGGCGCAATTCGCGAAACCGCCTCGGCCAACACCTTTGCCGACGGCCTTGCCGTGCGCAAGCCGATTCCTGAAGCCTTTGCCGTCTACGCGGCAGGTGCTGCGCGGATCGTATCGGTCAGCGATGACCAGATCGCCGAAGCCATGCGCGTGTATTACACCGATACCCATAACCTTGCCGAAGGGGCCGGTGCGTCGGCGTTGGCAGCGCTCATCTCGGAGCGTGAAGCCATGTCGGGAAGAAGGGTGGGGGTGATTCTCTCCGGTGGCAACGTCGACAGATCGGTGTATGCGCAAGTGATTGCGTGAAAAGGGCCATGACCCTGGTCACATAAATTTGAAATGCACGGCATTGCTCGACAGAATCACGCCCCGATCCGGCCCAAGTCGCCGGACGTTAGTGGTGAAAAGGGGCCGCAGTTGAACGAACAGACATTGTCCATGCGCCTGGAGCGCGTTGCCGCCTATGTGCCAGCCGGTGCGCGCCTGGCCGATATCGGCTCGGATCACGGCTACCTGCCGGTGGCGTTGATGCGCCGTGGCGCCATCGTGGCCGCGGTGGCCGGCGAGGTCGCGTTGACGCCGTTCCACGCGGCCAACCGCACCGTGCGCGAGAACGGCCTGGACTCGCAAATCACCGTGCGCCTGGCCAACGGCCTGGCGGCGATCGAGCCGGGAGACGGAATTACAGCGGTCAGCATCTGCGGCATGGGCGGCGAAACCATCCGTGACATCCTCGACAGTGGCAAGGCGTACCTGAGCGGTCAGGAGCGCCTGATCCTGCAGCCCAACGGCGGCGAGCAGCCACTGCGCCAATGGCTGATGGACAATGGCTATCGCATCCTCTGCGAGGAAGTGCTGCGGGAAAATCGTTTCGACTACGAAATCATCGTCGCCGAACGCGCAGGGCCGGTGATCTACACCGCCCAGGAGCTGTACTTTGGCCCGTTGCAGATGCAGACCCGCAGCCCGGCGTTCCTGGTCAAGTGGCAGCGCAAGTTGCGCCAGAAACAGAAGACCCTGAGCCACTTTGCCCTGGCGCAGCAGGCCGTGCCCGAGGAGACGGTGCAGGACATCGCTCGGCAGGCCCGGTGGATCACCCAATTGCTGGCTTGAGCAAGCCTGGGGCACCGCCCAAAAAGAACCTCGATTCAGCGTGGGTGTGGCTGAGTCGAGCGAGACGCGTCGACGGCCCCTTCAGGCGACTCGAATTTGCCGGTGACCAGTAGGCAATTTTCGCCATTGGTCGGGGCTGGCGACGAAAGTTCAGCGCAATAGCGGGTTTTTTTTCGGTATGCTAAGAGAATCGATTCAGCACCGTAGCTATGCAGGTTTCAGCCAGGAAAACAGGTACCTCCAGGTGTTGAATTTAGTACCGTTTGTCGAGCGTACTGCTCAAAAAGTGAACGATTTTGATATGCTTCGCTCTGATTTACCGGCAGGCGGATCCTTTGACAGTTCGCGCTGCACTCACTAATAAAATGGACGTATACCTCATCTGCATTGAATGGAATGCGCATGGGGATTTTTTTTACCTGAGACCTGGAGTGATAGTATGCCGTCATCACTGACTCGCTGGGCGAGTCGCTCTCTCTTGTAATACCCAATTATTTAGTTGCTTCAATCAATGCGAATTTAATCGTGCAGGCGCAATTAATTAATTAATTCGCATGCCTGGGGCATGGTCAATTTGCACTGCCGCAATAAGTGGAGATGTAATCTTGGATATTAGTACAATTATCGGCCTGATCGGCCAGAAAGAATCCATGGAGTTTTTGCGTTTAGGCGTTGTGTACGTTCACCTGTTGGCTTGCTGCGTAGCTATTGGCCTGGTGTTTGCCAGCGACGCGGCAATGGTAAAGGACTTATTGAAAGGTCGCGTGTCGTCGGGGCACGATAATGAACATATGGCCAGTCTTCAGAAGTCTGTTTCCAATGCGTTGATCTTCTTGTGGGTCACCGGAGCTGCGATTATAGGTATTGATTACCTTGAAAAAGGCATGACCTATTTTGCCAATCCGAAACTTCAAGCCAAAGTTATTATTGTATTGTTGCTGACGTTCAACGGCATGTTGTTGCACCGCTATGTATTGCCGGCAATGCTGAAGGCCGGTTCGCTGCTTGATCTACAGATCAATGTGCGAATGTTTGCCCTGTTCTCTGGCGCACTGTCGGGCGTGTCCTGGTTGTATGCCGCCATGCTCGGTGTCGGTCGACCGCTGGCCTGGAAGTATTCGCTCACCGAGTTGCTGATGGCCTATCCGGTGTTGATCGTGCTCGGCTTTGCGATGATGGTGGCGCTGACCCAGTGGGCGCGTAAGCGCAACGAAGCAACTCCGGTTCAAGAAACTTCGTGGTTGTTTGCGGGTATTCCTGCGCTGCGCTGAACTGACGAGGCTCCAGGAAAAGACGGGTGAACCTGTCTGAACCTTTCAAACATCAGACCCCCTCCTTGTGAGGGGGTTTTTTGTGTGTGGGGCTCAGGAAATCAAAGAACCGGCTCGAATGGCCGGTTTTTTTTCGAGTGAAAAACGTCCATTTCACTTCAGCGCCAAAGCGTTGATCGTCATGGGTGAAAGCGATCCGATGCGCGTAACCGGGGGCTCCGGAGGGCCGGACGGTGAGAAGCCCATCATCCTTTCCGCAAGGGAGAGGGTAGCGAGGTTGATCTCGCGTCTACCGCTCATCGGCAAGGCACAAAATAAACTTTGACATCATTGGGGCTTTGGTTGAATATTCATCCATCGCATACGATCTAATCGGTAGCGATTAAAAGTAATGACAACCCCTGCCGTTTGGAGACTCAGCCATGAACACCGGAAGCCGCCGCACAATGTTTATCTCGACCGCTCACGCTTCCCATGGCCAAAACGGCAACAACTGGATCATTGCACACGCCAATTGATGAACGTTGTCTTTTTAAATGTCATAAATATCGCATGCGATATAATCGCACGAAATATCAAGTCCTGAGGAAGTCCCCATGAGCAAGATCGAAAAAGTACTGGCAACCGGCAAAACCCACACCACTCACAGCGGTGTCGGCGGTCACAACGGCAACCTCGATATCGAACTGTCGTCTCCTGGTTCCACCCAGCCGGCCCATGTCTTTGCCGCCACGCAGCCGCACCCGAAAGCCGAGCAACTGTTCGCCGGGGCCTGGTCTGCCTGCTACACAGCGGCAGTGGGGCTGGTGGCCCAGGAGCGCAATATCGTGTTGCCGGCGGATATGGCCGTCGACATCGAAGTGGACCTGGGCCAGACTGGTCTGGCCTATTTCCTTCAGGCCCGACTGACCCTGCGAGTGCCAGGGCTGGCACAGAATGTCGCGACCGAACTGGCGCACATTGCCGATTCCATCTGCCCTTACTCCAAAGCCACACGCGGCAATATCGACGTTGCCCTGAACGTTATTACGGCGTGATGCCTGGATGCGTCACTAACATCGCATGCGATAAAAGCGTGCACGAACATAACTCACTGTAATCCTGAGGGAATCATCATGAGCAAGATCGAAAAAGTACTGGCCAGCGGCAAAACCCACACCACTCATAACAGCGCAGGCAATACATCGCGCGGCCATAACGGCAACCTCGACATCGTGCTGTCGTCCCCCGGCAGCGACACACCGGCACACGTGCTCACCGCCGTCCAGCCGCACCCGAAAGCCGAGCAACTGTTCGCCGGAGCGTGGTCGGCCTGCTACATCGCAGCGGTGGGGCTGGCCGCCCAACAGATGAAGGTGACACTGCCGACCGACACCGCCGTCGACATTGAAGTGGACCTGGGCCAGACCGGCGCGGCTTACTTCCTCCAGGCCCGACTGACCTTGCGGGTGCCGGGGCTGGACCAGGGGGTGGCGACCGAGTTGGCCCACAACGCCGATGCAATCTGCCCTTACTCCAAGGCCACACGCGGCAACATTGATGTCGACATCAACGTCCTGACGGCATAACCCACTGCACGGCCAGCTCACCGGGGATTTCCCCGGTGAGCTGGCCGTCGGCGTTTATACGCACTTCCGATACCATCGCGTACGACGTATAGTTTCGGTCTCGCAAGATTGAGCCAGGAGAACGCCCATGAAAAACACCGACAAGACATCCGCCCTGGATCTCAAACTCACCGACTTCCTGTGTTTTGCGGTCTATTCCACCAACCTGGCCTTCGGCAAGGCCTACAAGCCGATGCTCGAACGGCTCGGCCTGACCTATACGCAATACATCACCCTCGTTGCGCTGTGGGAGGAAGACAACCAGACCGTTGGCAGCCTCGGCGAAAAGCTGTTTCTCGAATCCAATACCCTCACGCCGATCCTGAAGAAGTTGGAAGCGATGGGTTATTTAATGCGCCAGCGCGACCCGGAAGACGAACGCCAGGTGCGGATCAGTCTGACCAAAGAGGGGCGAAAACTGCGCGAAGGTCTCACCGAAGACGGCTTCCCGCAAACCGGTCTTGATCCCGACGACTTCGTGCAGATGCAGAAGGCCATTGTGAAGTTACGGGGCAATCTCATTCGATCGACCAAGGACAGAGAGTAAGTCGTATCGAGTAAAGTGAGTGGCCCCGGATTTGCGAGGCGCACCCCGCAGAGAAACCCTGGCCCTCCCGTCTGACACCCCCCGATTCGGAGTGAGCCCCCCACTAATGGGGGCTATTGCTCAGCGGTATTCGCATGTTCATTAACCGGTTACTTCAATCGCTGGCCAATGTTTGCGGATCTTTCAGGTCACCGCGCCTATTTTATACAACGCTGGCAGAGTAATTGCTGAGTGAGCTTGTCCCGTTCATGCAAGGTGCAGGGCCGGGATGCTGTGGAGCTGTCAGTACTCCATTGAGTGATTGCCTGTAGCCATCGGTTTGCATCACGAAGTAGCCCTGGCTTCTCAATACCGGGCTTACTCAATAGAAGTACTGCAGTCATCCTCTGCAACCGTCCAGGGGAAATGCTTATGAGCCACTCCAGACATACGTGTGCGCAGGTAGCACTGCACCGGTTGTGCTTTCTAACCTGCCTGCTGACGGTAACGCTGGTGGCGGCTGACGAACTTCAGGGCGATGACAATCAAAACAATGAGAAGTGGCTGGAGCCGGCACGCTCCAGGCTCATGCATGTGATTGGCGCGATGCCGTTCTTTCCGCATCGGGCCAATACCACCGGCAACCTGGTCTTGAATGTGAAGGACTTCGACAATG
>RCUR01000112.1_pt1 | contig 26388 bp, 35 predicted proteins | sample 2166151 | NCBI WGS metagenome assembly RCUR01 (sample SAMN09932785, study PRJNA488358) | compost metagenome | isolation source: compost soil in an enriched community | place: Germany: Experimental Botanical Garden
CTAGTGGTGACCCCTACCAAAGGTCACGTGGGTTGGGATGAGCCAGTACAAGATTCACTCCCGGCCGTTTAATACGCCTGCCTTACTGTGGCAGGAGCCGTCAGGCCAACCGGGAAACGAACCAGAGTGACTGGATTAACACGAATTCGGGTGGTTTACCGGCAGGCGCGGCCAAATCGGGCCAGCAGACATACCGGAGCCGGGCATGCTAGCACAGTTATACGACCTGGGCCGCGCTGGGACGGCAATCCCGGGCATTTTGCGTGAAAAAATGGCGGCGGGTGAACTTGGAAGGATTTTCCCCGCTCACATATTCAGAGGGTTCCACTCTTCAACTACCTGAGCACAAGGAGTTACCGGTATGCGTTCCCAGCACCTTTTCTCCCTGGTCGCCGCTTGCGCCCTGGCCCTGCCCCTGACCGCCCTTGCCGAATGGCAAGCCGACGAGAAAGCCAAATACATGGAGGCGTGCGAGACGGCGGCGATGAATAACCAGGTGAGCCAATCGTCGGCGACCCAGCACTGCGACTGCAGCGCCGACGTCATCGACAAGAAATTCACCAAGGAAGAGGTTGCCGAACTCAACAGTGGCGGCCCGCGAGTAGCCCTGCAAAACCGCCTAATCAGCGAAGTGCAGAAGACGTGCGGCAAGGCAAAATGAGCGTAAACTGAACGGGACAGGTGTGCTTTCAGGCCGCCAGGAGCTCAAAAAAGGCCGCTTCATCTGATTTACGCAGATTTCGCAGCTTTTTTTTAGCTCATGTCATTTGGCCTGATCCCCAGCAAAACCGGGGGTCACAGGGCAAACCCAAGGTCCCACGCCAATAAATGTTTCGCAACAGACGCATCTAAAAAGGTTCTCAAGCGAACATTTAGACTATGATGTCTGCGTGTGCCCAGTTGGCCTGAGCAGCACAGCACTACTGAATTATTATGTTTCTTGGAGATACACCATGTCTAATCGCCAAACCGGCACCGTAAAATGGTTCAACGATGAGAAAGGCTTCGGCTTCATCACTCCTCAAGGTGGCGGTGACGACCTGTTCGTACACTTCAAAGCTATCGAATCCGACGGTTTCAAAAGCCTGAAAGAAGGCCAGACCGTTTCGTTCGTAGCAGAGAAAGGCCAAAAGGGCATGCAAGCTGCTCAAGTTCGTCCGGAGTAATTCTCCCCGAACGAAAAAAACCCGTCCTTGAGACGGGTTTTTTTGTGCCTGCGATTCAGCCGCAGTTGACGCGAGTCACCACGCCGCCATCATCGGCGTTGAGGTTCAAACGGTCGGAACGGTATTCCAGGGTAATCATGTCGTGGGGTTTGAGGATTCGTGCCACTTGCGCGCCGGAACGGCTACGCGCCTGTTCCAGCAAGGCCGCACTCGCCTGCTTGCCAATAGCGAAATCAGCGGCAGCAGCCTGGCAGCGTCCATCGGAATTGGCAGACGCCTCAGGCTCTTGGGTTGAGGAACCCGGCGAAGCACAACCCGCCAAAACCACGGCTGCCAGTGCAGCTCCTACCCTTGCACGCATACGAAACATGAATCCTCCTTAGTTGAAAATGGTGCGCAAATAGCTCCCAGTCTGCCTGAGCCCTCCGACTGTAGGAAAACGCAAATCGTGACCGGATATTAGCAAGCGCCTCTCAATACACATCGATGTAGTCATAGGGCGGGTTGGGAAAGTTTTGCTGCAAGGCGTTGAAAATCTGCTGCACCCACACCTCGTCACTGGCCGCGACCGGTCCGACGCAACCGGACCCAGCCGCCCAGGTTTCCAGGCGAAAGGCCAGGCCATCGATGTCTTGGCCACCGACCACGGTGGAAATAAACGCAATACCCGCCTGGGTGACCCGCAATTGGTTATGCACCGCACCATCGGCCTGGGCAATCAACTGGCGCACGGCTTCACGGGTGAATTGTGTCGAATCGTTCAGATCGATCTGCACGTCGGTTTCCGATGAGTGAAAGACGCTTCAGTTTGCCATGGCCCTGTTCTTATTCCTAAGTAGCAGTGCCAAAAAGTCGACAAAATGGTTTACTGCCTGATAGCAAACAGCGCAACGCGTCATTGCCATGACGTCCTTTCAATCGCTAACCAGTTCGCTTCAGGCATCGAGAACCCCATGTCCAGCCTTTCAATAGACGCCGACATCAAGGTCAGCCGGCCCGACGGGCACAGCGCCTACAGCCCCGGCACCCCCGAGGAATTGACCATCATCGCCATGGACCTGCTTTTCAAGGAGCTGGGCTACGACGCCGCTCGACAATTTGTCGGCCAACTGATGGAGCGCTTCAGTATCGAAGCCCAAGGTCAAAGCGAGGCCTGACGGTCACGGCCCCACCAACTCGTGGTAATACGGTATGGATGGCTGCGCCCCGGCGCGCGTGACCGATAACGCCGCGGCTGCCTGGCCGAAAGCAATGGCCTGGCGCTCGCTCCTGCCCTGCACCAGTGCAGCGGCGAAGCCACCGACGAAGGTATCGCCAGCTGCCGTGGTGTCCAGCGCCTGGACGCTGGCAACAGGAAACCACTCGCAACCTTGGGTATCGGCCAGCAGCGCCCCCCGCTCCCCCAGGGTCACGATAATTTTGCCCGCACCCAACCCAAGCAAATGCCTGGCTGCCGATTCAGCCGTTTCCGGTGAATTCACCGCAAGCCCGCTCAAGGCGGCGGCCTCACCCTCATTGGGAATCAGGTAGTCGATAGCGGCATACCAATTCGCGGGCAATGGCCCGCTGGCGGGAGCTGGATTGAGTATTGTCGTCTTGCCCAGTTCGCGGCTACGGTGCAGGACATATTCGACGGTGGCCGCCGGCACTTCCAACTGGCAAATCACAACATCGGCGGCACGCAGCAAATGGTCGAACGGCGCGATGGCCTGCGGCGTCAATCTGCCGTTGGCACCGGCGACAATCACGATAGCATTCTGGCTATCGGCATCGACCACGATCAGCGCGACACCGCTGGACGCCCCTTCGACACTGGCCACCCCCTTACAGTCGATACCCTCATGCTCCAAGGCGCCACGCAATTGCTCGCCATAGGCATCGGCGCCCACGCAGCCGATCATCGCCACCCTGCCCCCCAGTCGCGCAGCGGCAACGGCCTGGTTGGCACCCTTGCCTCCGGCAACCGTGGCAAACGAATGACCGACCAGTGTTTCCCCGGGGCGCGGCAAACGCTCGGCACACGCCACCAGGTCCATGTTCAAGCTGCCAACGACCACCACATTCGGGGGCGCCGGATGCGCTTGGCCAGGTTCAGCGGTAGTCATTGAACTGGTCCGGGCGCGGCGCGGTCGATTCGCGCAGCACAATACTCGGTGCCACGACGCGATGCTCGATATTGCCCTTGGGCTCCCCGATACGACGCAGCAACTGTTCAGCAGCCAACTCGCCCAGCTCACGGATCGACTGGCCCACGGTGGTCAACGCCGGATAGATGTAACGACTCATCTGGATATCGTCGAAGCCGATGACCGACAGCTCTGCCGGCACCCGGATATTGCGTTCTGCGGCCGCCCGCAGCACACCCATGGCAATCATGTCGTTGGCGGCAAAAATGGCCGTCGGACGGTTCGATTCCAACAGCTTCACCGCAACTTCATAGCCACCGGGGCTGGTGAAATCGCTTGCGACCACCCGCGCCGGACTCATCTGCAACCCCTCCTCCTCCAGTGCCCGGCAATACCCCGCCAGGCGCAATTGCGCCACACTGGTATCGGCAGGGCCATTGATGCAGGCAATATCGCGATGACCGAGCTCAAGCAAATGCCGCGTCGCCAGATAAGCACCTTGCTCATGGTCGATGCGCACCAGGTCGGCATCGACCCCTTCCAGCTCACGATCGACGATGACCATCGGCGTGCGAACCGTTGCCAGGCTGCTGAGCAGATCAGCCTCCTCGCCCACCGACGCCACGATCAGGCCATCGACGCGCTTCTCCAGCAACACCCGCAGATAGCTGCGCTGCTTCTGCGGGTCGTCATCGGAGTTGCACAGGATCACGCAGTAACCATTGCGCTCACAGCCGTCTTCGATACCCCTGGCCAACTCGGCAAAGTACGGATTGATACTGTTGGGCACCAGCAGGCCGATAGTGGCCGTACTCCTGGCCTTGAGTGAGCGCGCCACGGCACTGGGTACATAATCGAGCTCGGCGATTGCCTTTTCGACCTTCAGCCGCACGTGCTCGCTGACGGGGCGAGTGTTGTTCACCACGTGGGAAACCGTGGTATAGGAAATGCCCGCGAGTGCTGCTACATCTTTGATCGTTGCCATTGTTCAGGTCCGCCGGCGTGCGCGCCGGCTGCGATAAGTATCAAGGATCACGGCGATGACAATCACCGCCCCGGTAATAATGCGCTTGGTCGGTTCACTGGCGCCTATTTGCGCAAGCCCCGCCGCCAGCACGGAAATGATCAACACGCCGAAAAAAGTACTGATGACCGACCCCCGGCCACCCATCAGGCTGGTGCCACCGATGACCACGGCCGCAATGACTTGCAATTCAAGGCCCGCACCCGCGTTCGGGTCGGCCGCCTCCAGGCGCGAGATCTGGAACAGCGCCGCTAGCCCGGCCAGCAGGCCCATGAGTGAAAACACCAGGACCTTGTACGGCCTGGGGTCGATCCCGGCCAGGCGCACCGCCTCTTCATTGGTGCCGATGCCGATCAGGTAGCGGCCGAATACGCTGCGCGTCAGCACGGCCTGGGCCAGCACAATGACCAGCAAGGCGATGATGAAGGCCGGCGCGATGCCAAACGCCAATGGCTCGGATAACCAGGCGAAAGCATCGCCGATGTATGCCGTACGCGAATCGGTCAATTGGTAAGCCAGCCCCCGCGCCATTTCCAGCACGCCCAGCGAAACGATGAATGAAGGGATACGCCAGGCCACGGTGATGGCGCCGGTGATGGAGCCGGCCAACGCCGCGCACCCCATTCCCAATAATGCCGCCGGCAACACACTCCAACCCCAGCCGAGTATCGCTACACTAACCGCCGACGCCGCCAGGGCGAGCACCGAGCCCACCGACAGATCAATCCCACCGATAATCAGGACGAAGGTCATGCCGACTGCCAGTACCATCAGGTCGGGAATCTGGTTGGCCAGGGTGCTGAAAGTGGCGTAGGACAAAAAGTGACTGCTCAATATCGAGAACAGCACGATCAACGCCAACAAGGCGCCAGCCAGCCCCACGTAAGTGCCAAAGGCGGCGGACAAGGCGGTGCGTTTGCGCACCGGCGGCACGGCTTCAGGGAGGGTGGACATTTTCATGGGCTTTTCCTGCACTCCACCGCACTGAGCGATGCATCGCAACGCTGGAACCCGGCGAAGGCCGCTGCCAGCAGTTGATCCTGAGACCAGTTACCGCGCTCGAAGGTATCGACCAGACGTCCTGCCGAGAGGACACCAATGCGATCACAGATCAACATCAACTCGCGCAGGTCGCTGGACACCACGACCAGCGCCTTGCCCTGGCGCGCCAATTCGCCCAGCAAGCTGTAAATTTCGAACTTGGCCCCAACGTCGATGCCGCGCGTTGGCTCATCGAACAGCAGTACGGAACAATCGCGCTCCAGCCAGCGGCCTATCACCACCTTCTGCTGATTGCCCCCGGACAACTCACCCACCACCTGCTCCGGGCCGGAACTGCGAATGCGCATGGCGTCGATCTGACGCTGGGCCAGTGCCGTTTGCGCCTTGTCATCGAGCACACCGGCACGGGAAACCGCCGCCATATTGCCCAAGGCAACATTGGCTGCAATCGACTCGGACAGCAACAGGCCTTCGCCCTTGCGGTCTTCGCTGATCAAGGCAATACCGTGGCGTACTGCATGGGCTGGCGAGCGGATGCTCACTGGCTGCAGTGGCATGCCCACTTCGATCGAACCGCTGTCCGCCGGATCGGCACCGAAGATCAAGCGCAACAGTTCAGTACGCCCCGCCCCGATCAAGCCGCAGATGCCGAATATCTCGCCCTGGCGCACCTGGAAGGACACATCAAACACCTTGTCCGCCCGACCAAGGCCCTTGACTGCAAGCAACGGCTCGCCGAACTGGCGCACGCCAAGATCAAACCCCTCATCCAGAGCCCGCCCGACCATGAGGTTGACCAGGCGCCCACTATCGAAACAGGCCATGGGCTCGACACACACCAGCCGGCCGTCGCGCAACACCGCGACACGCTGGGCGATACGCGCCAGCTCTTCCAGGCGATGGGATATATAGACGATGGCCACGCCACGGCGGCGCAAGCGTTCGATCTGGGTGAACAGCAGCTCGACCTCACGTGACGTCAGCATCGCTGTCGGCTCATCGAGGATCAGCACATGACAATCGCCAATCAAGTTGCGAGCAATCTCGATCATCTGCTGATGACCGACCCCCAGATCGCCCACCAGGGTATCGGGGTCGATACCGTCGAGCCCCATCTGGGCCATGGCGTGCAGCGCCGCTTCGCGCAAACGCTTGTGACTGATCCAGCCGCCGTTGTTGGGCAGGTTGTCGAGAAACAGGTTTTCCGCCACGGTCAGCGTGGGCAACAGATTCAGCTCTTGCATGACCATGCGTACCCCTAGCGCCTCGGCCCCGGCGCGGCTACCTGGCCGGTACGCCCGCCCCTGAAACTGCAGGGTGCCGCTGCTTGGCAACTCCAGCCCGCCGATGATTTTCGACAACGTACTCTTGCCGGCGCCGTTTTCACCGGTCAGCGCCAGCACTTCACCCGGAACCAGTTCCAGGTCGATGTCGACCAACACCGGTTGGGCATAGTGCTTGCCAATACCACGGACCGAAAGCACGGCAGTCGCAGTCGCTGACATCAGGCTCTCCACAGGTTGCTATTGCTTGGTGATCAACTCGACCGGCGTCTGGATCACATTGTTGGCATCCACCTTGACCGGTTTGTTCTGGAGCATGTCCAGCGCAGCCTGGATGCCGAACACCGCTTGGTCGGCCGCGTACTGGTCAGCCGTGGCCAATACCCGACCGTCCTGCAGCATCGGCTTGATGGCATTGATGTTGTCGTAACCGACCACCTCGACCTTACCTGCCTTGCCGGCGGCGCGCACGGCGGCGACAGCCCCCAGGGCCATGCTGTCGTTACCCGCCAGCAGCGCCTTGAGTTCCGGGTATTCATTGAGCATCGCCGCAGCCACGGCATTGCCCTTGTCGATCTCCCAATTGCCGGCCTGCACAGACACTACTTTCATGCCTGCGGCCTCCATCGCATCCTTGAACCCCAAGGTGCGCTGCTGGGCATTGGTGGTAGTCGGCACGCCTTCGATGATGCCTACCTCAGCGCCCGAGGTTAGCTTGCTCGCCAGGTAATCACCGACTTGCCGCGCGCCCTTGCGGTTGTCCGGGCCCACAAACGGCACACTGATGTGCTTGCTCTTGAGTACGCCCGGGTCCAGCTGGTTGTCGATGTTGACGACTTTGATGCCAGCATCCATGGCTTTTTTTACAACCGGCACCAATGCCTTCGAATCGGCCGGGGCAATCACCAGGGCATCGACCTGGGCGACGATCATTTGTTCGACGATGCGGATCTGATTACCGGTATCGGATTCGTCCTTGATCCCATTGGAGATCAGTTCGAAATCGGCGGGATGCGCTTGTTGGTAAGCCTTGGCGCCCTCTTCCATGGTCAGGAAGAACTCATTGGCCAGGGATTTCATGACCAGGGCAACCCGAGGCTTTTCCGCGGCCTGGGCGGTGCAGACCAGCAGCGGCAAAGCGCTGACAGCCAGCAGAGCGACGGCGAGCAGGCGGGCGGCGAAAAGCTGCTTCATGGGTTCACACTCCTTTTTCTTATGATTATTGGTGCCGCAATGCCGCAAGGATGCACATCAGCAAAAGTTGGTGATTTATCCTCAGCAAACGTTTGCGATACGGAACTATGCGAATGCTGCGAGCGATTGTCAATCAAACGCGCAGCCACCCACCGTACTAGCCTTGGCCGAAGAAATCCCCAGGAGTTTTCCGAAATCTTACGTAAGAAATATTGGGCCGCCCGTAGCCAGTTTCCAAATTCTGTTCCGGCAGGCTGCAAGCCTAGACCACCAGGCGAAATCTATTCAATATTTATCAATGAGTTATTTCAAACTGTTGAATCCGATTCGAAGCAGCGTGCCGTTGAATCGCCCTGCACACCCGTTGCGCCGTTTCCCGCGATGCAGCCGACCCTCACTTCTGGAGAGGGCCGGCACGCGCACTCAGTCTTCGCCCTTGACGCTCGCTACGTCTTCGACCCTGATTTTGATGTGCTTGCCAGAAATATCCGTGAACTGGATGAAACCCGGTGGCTGGGTCGCAGTGGGTTGATCTTCGGTCACATACTGCGTGCCGTTCTGCAAGGTCACCACTGTGGGTGAGGAACAACCGGCCAAAGCTGTTATCGCAACTGCCAACCACGCAAGCCCTAACGTTCTTCCGTTCATGTCAGCCCCTCTTCTCAATGGAACAGCGCATCCACAAGCGTAGTGGTGATTCGAGCGATGGGTGCGTCCAAACACCACCTACCTATCACTAGACCTCCAAATTTCACGGCCAGCAGCGACCCGTAAAAAATTTTCGTGCAGACACACCAAATCGCACCAACCACTGTCAGAAACGCACTTCAACTCGCGAGTTGTTGCGATTTTGCCTACAGTGAAATACTGTATACACGTACAGTTAAAACAAGGAATGCTTTGTGGCAAACACTTCTGCAGTCTCGAACCCCGCCAGCAGCTACGAGCAGCTCGGCCTGCGCATCCAGAAGATCATCAATGCCCCTACCGCGCAAAAATCCAGGAGCGCCCTGATTTTTCGCCTGGAGCACGAAAGCCCCGAGGACTGGGAAACCCTGCTTGAGGAGATCGCGGAAAACGACAACGTGACGCTCGCCCATCGCGACGATGGTGGCGTGCAGTTGTTCTGGGTCGTGCCGAAGGAAGATTAAACGGATGAACGTTCGTGGTTTTGCAGTATTCGTTCTCTTTCTTGCATTCAATGCCCAGGCCGACGCACCGCGTACGTTCAATGAAGCCAAGAAGATCGCCTGGAAACTCTATGCTCCGCAGTCGACAGAGTTCTACTGCGGTTGCAAATACAACGGCAACCGCGTGGACCTGCAGGCGTGTGGCTACATTGCGCGTAAAAACCCCAACCGGGCGGCGCGCATCGAATGGGAACATATCGTGCCGGCCTGGCACATCGGCCACCAGCGCCAATGCTGGCAGGATGGCGGGCGCAGCAATTGTTCGCGCAACGACAAGGTTTATCAACGGGCCGAGGCCGACTTGCACAACCTGGTGCCCAGCATTGGAGAGGTCAACGGCGACCGCAGCAATTTCAGCTTTGGCTGGCTGCCCGTGCAATCGGGGCAATATGGCTCATGCCTGACCCAGGTGGATTTCAAGGCCAAGAAGGTCATGCCGCGCCCTTCGATTCGCGGCATGATCGCCCGCACCTACTTCTATATGAGCAAGCAATACAACCTGCGCCTGTCCAAGCAGGACCGCCAGCTTTATGAAGCCTGGGACAAAACCTACCCGGCCAAGGAATGGGAGTTGCAGCGCAACCAGCAGGTCGCGTGCATCATGGGCCATGGCAACGACTTCGTCGGCCCGGTCAACCTCAAGGCATGCACCACCCCTGAGCGTCAGTTACGGGCCAGCAGGTAATCGGCGGCAAGCCGGTAGCGCGCCAGCCGCGCCAGGTCTTCCGGGCCTGGCGCGGCCAGGCGGGAAAGGTCGCTGTTGTCTTCGATATCGGCGAGTTTGACGGCCTTGGCCAAGGGATCGTCGGCCAGCCTTTCGACAAAGGCCTGGTAGTTCTCCCCCGGGCGCCGGCTCAGGGCATTGACCGCGGCCAGGATTTTCAAGGGGAACCCCTCCCGGGCGAGATCGGCCAGGGTCATCGGCGAATCCTCGAGCACATCATGTAGCACCGCGACAATCCGCTGTTCAGTGGTATCGACCCGCAACATCACCCGCAACGGATGCAGTATGTACGCGACACCGGCCTTGTCGCGCTGCCCTTCATGGGCCCTGGCTGCAACCGCTATTGCCCGCTCCAGTGTGGACATCCAGGCTGCTCCTCTTATACGTCGCGCTACCCTGCGTACCCGTCGCAGGTTTTGGCGTATCCATCCCTGCCCAGAGCATAGCCCGAGAGTGCGCACCTGCGCGACTCATGCGGCGAACCCTACTTCGGGTGCTTGACCACCACCGACTCGATACCCTGGGACGCCATCAGTTGCGCTTTCTTTTCATCGGCCTCGGCCTTGCTGGCGAACGGACCGATCAGGACCTGCTGCACACCATCGCGCATCTCGACCGTCGGGATGAAGCCGTGCTCGACCAGCCGCGCAGTCATGTCGGTCAGCGCGCCCATGTTGCTGCCCGAGACAATTTGCACATCCCAGTTTCCCTCGGCCTGTTCAGCAGGGTCGTGCTCCTGGGCGACGACCGGCCCCGCACCACAGAGGGCGCGAACTTCGGCATTGCTGCCATCGGGGTCGAACACGATCTTGAACTGGCCATCGGTCTTGATGGCGGCATAGCTCTGATAGCCGCCGTACACACCCGCGGCATTCTTGCTTTTGACCTGACCGCAAATATTGCCTTCGTCAGTCGTACGGACATTGGTGAATTTTGCCGTTTTCGGGTTCTCGAGCTTATCGGCCACCGCCTTGTGCGCGACTTCGACATCACTGCCGCAACCGGTCAATGCCAGTACCGCCATTACCACTGCCAATCTGCGCACACGCATGCCTCCTGGTTAGAAGGTTGGCATTTTATCATCGTGCGCCCTGAACTTTCTGTCGCAAGTGCGTTTCACACACTTGAGTGGCCAAAAAAGAGAACGCGCTCATGAAAACCCACCTGTTGGTCCTGCTATTGGGCTGTGGCGGCACTTCCCTGGCATTTGCCCAGGCCTGCGAGGTCACCACCCGCGCCCTCAGTCGCGATGTGCCGGTGGTCACGGCAAATAGTTGCTACGAGTTCAAGGGCATGCCATCAAATGCCATCGACTGGTCCTGCAGCAATCAAAGCAAGGAAGCACTGGCCAGTGAGAAGGTTCGGGTAAAAAGCTGCAAGCCTGGAAATTTTGCCACTTGCCGCGCGACGCTGACCCAGGAGTCCTTGGCCAATCCTCTTTCGACCAGCAAGGACCAAAATACCGACCCGGTAAATATTCCAAACGGTGCCGAAGTCGTCACCTATTACTACGACACCCGCGACCAATCCCAGGCACGGATCGACTGCGAACAAGGTGGCGGGCGCTGGGAAATACCCTGAGGCGATAAATATTTTTCGAATGCAATCAAATGCCTGCAACACATTGTTGTCTCAGGTTGGCGCGAGCGAATGACCCTCGCACCAAGGAGACGACCGTGTTTGCACAGCTTTCGAAATTCAGCCTGGCGGCCCTCATCCTGACGCTGGCGGGCTGTTACCACCACCATGATCACGATGATGATGACGGGTGGCGCGATCGGGAGTATCGACACGCCCACGATCACCGCCGGCATGATCGCGACCGCGACGATTACCGGGGGCGGGACTATTATTACCGTTAACTGATTTGTTGTGCCTGCCGAGACCCCATTGCGGGTAAGCCCGCTCCTACAGGAGCGGGCTTACCCGCGATGCAAACGACACCCGCTAACTGACGGAACGCAAAACAAAAAAGGGCGACCCTTTCGGATCGCCCTTTTCACACCGCCCAGCAGAGCGGATTTTGTTTGGTAGGCGCGATTGGACTCGAACCAACGACCCCCACCATGTCAAGGTGGTGCTCTAACCAACTGAGCTACGTGCCTGCTGTGAGGCGGCATTCTACGGAATTTCATTGGGGTGTCAACTTCTTTTTTACGCTAACCCTATGAATCTGCGTATTTTTTACAGCGCCAGGCGAATAGATTTTCACGACCATCTGGTGGTCGCAATTTTTCTAGGGTAGGATCTGCACATTCGTTAAAAATATTAAACAGAGGTTGCAGGATGGCGAACACTATCTACCCACAGTCGTATTACGCGGCATCGGCCAATGCCGTCCCTGAGCGCCCGGCATTGCAAGATGACGTTTACACCGACGTGTGCGTGATCGGTGCGGGCTATACCGGCCTCTCCAGTGCACTGTTCCTGCTCGAGCACGGCTTCAAGGTAACGGTCCTCGAAGCCGCCAAGGTCGGTTTCGGTGCTTCGGGCCGCAACGGCGGCCAGATCGTCAACAGCTACAGCCGTGACATCGACGTGATCGAACGTACCGTCGGCCCCAAGCAGGCACAACTGCTCGGCCAGATGGCCTTCGAGGGCGGGCGTATTATCCGTGAACGCGTCGCTAAATATAATATCCAGTGCGACCTGAAGGATGGTGGTGTGTTTGCCGCCCTCACCTCCAAGCAGATGGGCCACCTGGAATCGCAAAAGCGTCTGTGGGAGCGCTTCGGCCACACCCAGCTGGAGCTGATGGACCAGCGTCGCATCCGTGAAGTCGTGGCGTCGGACCAATATATCGGCGGCATGCTCGACATGAGCGGCGGTCATATTCACCCGCTGAACCTGGCCCTGGGTGAAGCCGCCGCGGTGGAATCGCTCGGCGGCACCATTTACGAGCAATCGCCGGCAACCCGCATCGAGCGCGGCGCCAGCCCTGTCGTGCATACGCCAACGGGCAAAGTCCACGCCAAGTTCGTGATCGTGGCCGGCAACGCCTACCTGGGCAACCTGGTACCGGAACTGGCCTCCAAGTCGATGCCATGCGGCACGCAGGTTATCACCACTGAACCGCTGGGTGAAGAACTGGCCCGTACGCTGCTGCCCCAGGACTACTGTGTCGAAGACTGCAACTATCTGCTCGACTACTACCGCCTGACCAGCGACAAGCGCCTGATCTTCGGTGGTGGCGTGGTCTACGGTGCGCGCGACCCGGCAAACATCGAAGCGATCATCCGTCCGAAGATGCTCAAGGCCTTCCCGCAGCTCAAGAACGTGAAAATCGACTACGCCTGGACCGGCAACTTCCTGCTGACCCTGTCGCGCCTGCCGCAAGTTGGTCGCCTGGGCGACAACATCTACTACTCACAGGGGTGCAGCGGCCACGGCGTGACCTACACCCACCTGGCCGGCAAGGTGCTGGCCGAGGCCCTGCGCGGCCAGGCGGAGCGCTTCGATGCCTTTGCCGACTTGCCACACTACCCGTTCCCGGGTGGCCAATTGCTGCGTACGCCGTTCACGGCGATGGGCGCCTGGTACTACAGCCTGCGCGACCGCCTGGGCGTCTGATCGCCGAATCAGGGAGCCCCTGCGGGGGCTCCACAGACGGGTACATAACCCGTCGTAGCAGCTGCCGTCAGGCTGCGTCCCACACGGAACCGCGCACGACCCACGCGGGCGAAGACGCAGCCTTGCGGCAGCTGCTACAGGGGGCTGCCAGCAGCCTTGGGCTATCTTTCACTTGGCGTCGATGGCCTTTGTCGCCTGCGCCGCGGCCTGTTCCTGACCTGCTTGACCAAGATCATGGGCCGCTTTCAGCCAGCGCTGCCGGTCCACCTGGGCTGGCAACTGGTTGGGCTTTTGCACCAGCACCGCCCAACTCCCCTCCTTTGCCCATGCCGATGTGAAACTGTCGAAGTCCATCAGCATGCGTCGGTTCATGCCCGAGCGCAGCAATACCCGTTGCTTGTAGCTGTCATAGCCGACCAGCAGGGCGTAGCGCGGCTCGCCCAGGAACGCAACACCTTCGCTGTAGCGCAACAACACTGGATAGCCCGCCGCCACTTGCGTCAGCAAGGCTGGCAGGTTGTGATCCAGCGGATAGACCACCATGCCGTAGTCACGCGCAACATTTTCGATTGAACCCTGCAGGTTCGCCACTCCCCCCGGCAGGTTCAGCGGCTTGTCGAGCAACCCCGGCGTCACGCGCACACCCTGTTGCGAAAGCATGGCGGCCAAGGCCATGGCGCCACTCTGGTTGGCATAGCCGCGGTAAAACGGTACGCCGTTGAGTTCCACGCGTTCTGGCAGCTTGCGGATCTGGGGGTCGACCTGACCGGCACACGCCGTCAGGGCCAGGGCCACGGCGCACGCCAGCATCAGGCGTTTGGGCAAGGCACAGTGCAATCGATTGAGCATGAGTCCTTCACTTGTCTGACGCCGGCTTTGCTGATCAACCGGCCTGGCGCCAGATGATAGGGCCACCGCCATCAGCAGGTATAGCCTTTATGTGTAGTGGACCGTGCGTCATAGAGCAAACTGGCCCAAGCCTGTAGACCATCGGTCAATGGCTTGAAATATCACACAGGCTAGAATGACAGTCATGCAAGCCAGAGCTTGCGCAGTCGAAGGAGGCACTCATGAGCCTGGGCATGACCATTTTCATGTTGCTCGGCGCTTGGCTGGCAGTCGCCGGTGCCATGCTCTGGGGAGTAATGCGCATCCTGCGTCGCCATCATCACAAAGCAGCGTCAAGCCACAAGCCGCAAGCTTCAAGCCAAAACCTCCACGCTTGAGACTTTAGACTTGTAGCTTGTAGCTTGTAGCTTAGACTTCTACCGCAGCCCGTTTCTGCTTGGCCCGCCGCGAGAGCATGTTCAGGCTCTCAATAGCGGCAGAGAACGCCATCGCCGCGTAGACATAACCCTTGGGTACGTGAGCACCGAAGCCTTCGGCGATCAGGGTCATGCCGATCATGATCAAAAAGCCCAGGGCCAACATGACCACAGTCGGGTTGTCATTGATGAACTTGGCCAGCGGCTCGGCAGCCAGCAACATCACCAGTACCGCAGCAACTACCGCGATAATCATGATCGGCAAGTGTTCGGTCATGCCCACGGCGGTGATGATGCTGTCGATCGAGAACACGATATCGAGCATCAGGATTTGCCCGATGGCGGCCGCAAAGCCCAGCGATACCTTCGAGGAAACACTTTCATCATGCTGCTCGGCCTGGGACACCGGGTCGACGCTGTGATGGATTTCCTTGGTTGCCTTCCACAACAGGAACAGGCCACCGGCAATCAGGATCATGTCCTTCCACGAGAACACCTGGCCGAACACCTCGATGACCGGCTCGGTCAGTTGCACGATGTACGCCACCGTACTCAACAGGCCCAGGCGCAACACCAGCGCCATGCTGATACCGATGCGACGCGCCTTGGCCCGGTGCTGCTCGGGCAATTTGTTGGTCAGGATCGAAATGAAGATCAGGTTATCGATGCCGAGCACGATCTCCATCACCACCAGGGTCGCCAGGGCAACCCAGGCGGTAGGGCTTGCAGCAAGTTCTAAAAGGTATTCCATGGATCAATCCTGACGTGGCGATGGGGCTATTAGATTTCTTGAGAGGTTTTGTTGCGCTCAGCTTCCGGCGCCGCTTTGCTTTCGTTTCCGGACAAATCCTTGGCCGCATCGTGAATCGCCTGCTGGGCCGCCTGGTTGGTCTGGTCGATAGCCTGCTTGGCCGATTCGGCCGCCTGATTGAGCATTTGCTGGGCGGTTTTTTCCGCCTGGTCACAACCGCTGATGGCGAACATCGCCAGCACCAGGACCAACGGCGTACCGATGGATTTCAATTCAATCATGTGTTCCTCACTGATAACGACCAGCCTTCAATGCTGGCATCTCGATAGCGCTGCATTCTAAAGACCACAATACATCAGTAAAATTCGTATTTTTACCGGTTATACTTCGTTTTTTACGAATCGAGAGCTGCCATGCTCAACTACCGTCAGTTGCATTACTTCTGGGTGGTCGCCAAGACCGGCAGCATTGTGCGCGCCGGCGAGCAGTTGAACCTGACCCCGCAAACCATCAGCGGGCAGATCACCCTGCTTGAGCAGACCTATGGCATCGAGCTGTTTCGCCGCGTCGGCCGGCAGCTGGAACTGACCGAGGCCGGGCGCCAGGCCCTGCCCTATGCCGAGCAGATGTTCCAGGTAGGTGCCGAACTGGAGGCCACCTTGCGGGCCCAGCCAGGCGAGCAGCAGATCCTGTTTCGGGTGGGTGTGGCCGACGTGGTGCCCAAATCCATCGTCTATCGCCTGATTGCGCCGACCATGGAATTGAGCGAGCCGATGCGCATCACCTGCCGCGAAGACAAACTCGAACGCTTGCTCGCCGACCTGGCGATCCAGCGCCTGGACCTGGTGATTTCCGACAGCCCCATGCCCAGCCACCTGGACATCAAGGGCTACAGCCAGAAGCTTGGCGAGTGCGGCGTCAGTTTCTTTGCCACTCCCGCACTGGCCGGTACCTGTATAGGGGGTTTTCCCGGCTGCCTGCACCATGCCCCGCTATTGATTCCCGGGCCGGAAACCGTGGTCGGTAGCCGCCTGTTGCGCTGGTTCGGTGAACACCAGCTGCAACCGCGGATCATCGGCGAGTTCGATGACAGTGCCCTGATGCAGGCCTTTGGCCAATCGGGCAGCGGTATCTTCATTGCCCCAAGCGTGATCGCCGATGAAGTGTGCAAGCAATACGGAGTAAAACTGATTGGCCAGACCGATGCAGTAACCGAATCCTTCTATGCCATTTCAGTGGAGCGCAAGGTCAAGCACCCCGGCATCGTTGCCATTACCGAGGGCGCGCGGCGTGAACTGTTTACCGCTCATGCAGGGACCTGAGCGGCAAAGCGCCGGCTCATCAGCAGCAAGGCCAGCAGCGCCGCCAGGGCAATCAGCACCGCCGCGGCCAGCCCCAGGTTGACCAGGCCCAGGGTATCGATGACCCGGCCGCCGATCAGCGCGCCCAGGCCAATGCCCAGGTTACCCCCGGCAATGTTGAGCGAGGCGGCGAACGCCGGTGCCTGTGGCGCGGCCTTGATCAGGCGCACGTGGCTGACCAGAAACAAGGCCGCCTGGGTCACGCCCCAGATGCTCAGGGCCAACGCCAGGCCTGCTGTCGAATGAACGCTGGGCACGAAGGCGACCATGCCGACGCTCAGCAACACGCAGAACACCAGCGATGCGAGCAATGGGTGGCGATCGACCATGCGCCCACCCAGGCTGTTGCCGATCAGGCCGACCGCACCAAAGCCCATCAGGCACCAGCCCACCACCGTGCCATCGAAACCGGCCAGGCGCTCGAGCATGTCGGCCAAATAGGTATAAGCCGTGAACATGCCGCTGAACACCAGCACCGAAAGCAGGACATGGCCAAGCAACAAGGGGCTGCGCAGGAGGGCGAATTGCGCCCGCAACGACACCTGCGCATGTTTACGCGGGGTGCGCGGCAGGTACTGGTACAACAGCAGCGCCTTGGCGAAGGCCACCAGCGCCAGCATGGCAAACGCACTGCGCCAGCCCAGGGCGTCTGCGATCAAGGTACCCACAGGAATGCCGAACACTGTGGCACAGACCACGCCGAAACTGATTTTAGCGATTGCCCGCCCAGCATGGTCCGGCCCGACGATATCCACGGCGGTCTCACTGGCCAGGGCCCAGAAAACCGGCAAGCCAAAGGCCGGGATCAGGCGCGCCAGGCCCATCACATAGATGTTCGAGGCCAGCGCCGCCAAGGCGTTGGCCAAGCCGAACACCACCAGGATGAACACAAACAGCCGCTTGCGTTCATAGCGCGAACAATAGGCAGTCAGGAACGGCCCGCAACAGGCCACGGTAAAAGCAAACAGGGTCACCAACAGGCCTGCTTGCGACACGCTCACCTGCAAGTCACGGGCAATGGCCGGCAGTAAACCGACGATAACGAACTCTGTGGTCAGCACGGTAAAGCCTGCGGCCGACAGCAACAGAATGGGCAAAAACATGAACACTCCAGAAAACGACGAGCGGCCCGGCGACAAACGCCGACCCAGTACTGCGGACAAGAAGGGGCGGTTATCTTAACAGCACCGCACACCCCGCGCATGGCACAGGCCCGCGACAATGACCCGCGCCCCCGTCGCGGCCTGTTGTGCTAAAGTCGCGCCCCTTTCGCGCCAGCCACCCGCTGGCGCATGCCCCGGCGCCCTCCGGCCAGGCCCACAAGGCCGGCCCATGAACAAGACAGAGAAACATCGATGACCGCTGCCTCAAACCCCGTCATGAACCTGCTCAACCGCACCAGCCTGGTGATGCAGATCGTTATCGGCCTGATTGCCGGTATTGCCCTGGCGCTGCTGTTCCCCGCTGCCGCCCTGCAACTGGCCTTCGTCGGCAAACTGTTCGTCTCGGCCCTCAAAGCCGTTGCGCCGATTCTGGTGTTCATCCTGGTCATGGTTTCGATCGCCAACCACAAACACGGGCAGGAAACCCACATCCGCCCCATCCTGGTCTTGTACCTGCTGGGTACCTTCGGCGCCGCCGTGGTGGCGGTGGTCGCCAGCATGGTTTTCCCGTCGAACCTGGCCCTGGTCACTCACGAAGTGCCGGTCAGCGCACCGGGCGGCATCGGTGAAGTACTCGAAGGCCTGTTGCTGAGTGTGGTGGACAACCCGGTCAAAGCCCTGATGAACGCCAACTTCATCGGCATCCTGGCCTGGGCCATTGGTCTGGGCATTGCCATCCGCCATGCCGGTGAAACCACCCGTACAGTGCTGGGCGACTTGTCCAATGGTGTCACCCTGATCGTACGCGCAGTGATCCGCTGCGCGCCGCTGGGCATCTTCGGCCTGGTCGCTTCGACCCTCGCCCAATCGGGCCTGGGCGCCCTGCTCGGCTACCTGCACCTGCTGCTGGTGTTGATCGGCTGCATGCTGTTCGTGGCGCTGGTGATGAACCCGCTGATCGTCTTCTGGAAGCTGCGCCGCAATCCGTACCCACTGGTCCTGACCTGCCTGCGTGAAAGCGGTATCACTGCCTTCTTCACCCGCAGCTCGGCCGCCAACATCCCGGTCAACCTGGCCCTGAGCGAAAAGCTGGGGCTGCATGAGGACACTTACTCGGTATCGATCCCACTGGGCGCCACCATCAACATGGCGGGTGCGGCGATCACCATCACCGTGCTGACACTGGCCGCCGTGCATACCCTGGGCATCGCCGTGGACCTGCCGACTGCCGTGCTGCTGAGCGTGGTCGCGGCGATTTGTGCCTGTGGCGCCTCGGGTGTGGCCGGTGGTTCGCTGTTGCTGATCCCGCTGGCTTGCAGCCTGTTCGGCATCCCCAGCGAAATCGCCATGCAGGTAGTGGCGGTAGGTTTCATTATCGGCATCCTGCAGGATTCGGCGGAAACTGCGCTGAACTCCTCCACCGACGTACTCTTCACCGCAGCGGCCTGCCTGGCCAAGGAAGAGCCGACCGTACGCGTCTGACCTGCAAACCCATGCCCGGTGCCTTGCGCACCGGGCATGGCAGAATCAGAACGCGCCCATGTAATCGCGCTTGCCCACTTCCACGCCATTATGACGCAGGATGTCGTAGGCGGTAGCCACGTGGAAGAAGAACTGCGGCAAGCCGTAGGTCAGCAGATAGCTCTGGCCTGTGAAACGTTTCTCCTTGTCGGTACCTGGGCGAGTGACGATCTCACGCCCTTCCTGGCCGTTGATCTGTTCAGGCTGAATGCCGTCGATAAAGGCCAATACTTTTTTCAGCAAATCCTGCAGCTCGGCGAAGGTCTGCTCGGTATCCGGGTAGGACGGCACGTCGACGCCTGCCAGGCGCGCGGACACACCCTTGGCGAAATCGACGGCGATCTGCACCTGCCGGGTCAGCGGAAACATATCCGGATACAAACGTGCCTGCAGCAGAACGGCAGGGTCGATTTTCCGGGCCGTGGCGTGGGCTTCGGCCTTGGCCAGTACGCCGCCAAGGGCGGTGAGCATCTGTTTGAATACCGGAACGGAGGTTGCGTACAGAGAAATACTCATGAAATATCCTGTTGGTTTGATGACACAAATGAGGGGTGGCTTGTCTTTCCAGGCGCCGAGCACCTAGGCTAAGGCTTTCAACTCCCATAGAGACAGGGCCATGTCCGCCGAACACGATACTCCTTCTGCCGCCACGCTTAACAGTACGGAAATCCGCATTCTGGGTTCGTTGATCGAGAAACAGGCCACCAACCCTGAAACCTACCCCCTGACACTCAATGCCCTAGTGCTGGCCTGCAACCAGAAAACCAGCCGCGAACCGGTCACCAACCTGACCCAGGGTCAGGTCGGCCAGAGCTTGCGCGCACTCGAAGGCCAGGGCCTGGCCCGCCTGGTCATGGGCAGCCGGGCCGACCGCTGGGAGCATCGCGTCGACAAGGCCATGGAACTGGTGCCGGCCCAGGTCGTGCTGCTTGGCCTGATGTTCCTGCGTGGCCCGCAGACGATCAACGAACTGCTGACCCGCAGCGGGCGCATGCATGACTTCGAAGATGCCGAACAAGTGCTACACCAACTCGAACGACTGATCGCCCGTGGCTTCGCCCTGCTGATCCCGCGTCAGGCCGGCCAGCGCGAAGACCGCTACACCCATGCACTGGGCGACCCGGCCGATATCGAGGCCATTCTTGCCGCACGGCAGAATACGCCCGAGCGCGCGTCTGGCCCTGCCGTATCGGCCGAGCGCATCGACGAACTGGAAGCACGCATTGCCGCCCTCGAAGAGCGCCTGGCGCGGCTCGAATAACGAAGGCCTGCTTTAGCTGCGCGCGTATTCGGTTGCCAGCCGGACCTGTTCCGGGTCCGGCCGCACACCGGTGTAGAGAACGAACTGCTCCAGCGCCTGGATGGCGATCACTTCCAGGCCGGTGATCACCGGTTTGCCCTGGGCATGGGCGCGGCGGACCATCGGCGTGAGCGCCGGCATGGCCACCACATCGAATACGCGCTGGGCCGCATCGATGGCCGCCGCGTCGAACGCCAACTCATCGACTTCCTCGCCACCGGCCATGCCAATGGGCGTGACATTGACCAGCATCTGCGGCCGCAGCGTGCCCAGCTGTGCTTGCCAGGCATAACCACAGCCCTGGGCCAGCGCGCGCCCCGCGGCTTCGTTGCGGGCAACGATGGTGCCGTATTGCAAACCGGCATCGCGCAACGCCGAGGCCACCGCCTTGGCCATGCCACCACTGCCACGCAAGGCAAAGGTAGTGGTACGGCTCAAGCCATGGCGCTCGACCAGTTGGCGGATTGCCAGGTAGTCGGTGTTGTAGGCCTTTAGCTGGCCATTGGTGTTGACGATGGTGTTGATCGACTGGATCGCGGCCGCCGAAGGGTCCAGCTCGTCGACCAGGGCGATACAGGCTTCCTTGTAGGGCATCGACACGCCGCAACCACGAATTCCCAGCGCGCGTATGCCGGCAATGGCGGCTGGCAAGTCATCGGTCGTCATGGCCTTGTAGTAGTAATCGAGCCCCAGCTGTTCATACAAATGGTTATGAAAGCGCACGCCAAAAGTACCCGGCCGGCCCGCCAGCGAGATGCACAGCACAGTGTCTTTGTTCGGGACCAGGGGCATCGTTTTTCTCCACGGGGCAGGGCTTTGCGGACGCCCCCAGTATGCCGCACCAGAGCGCTCGACGGCACCCGCGACCGCTTGTCCGGCCTTACACAACCTTTACCCAATACCTGTGTCACCGGGGTGGGTTTGGCTGTCAAACTAATAACCGCGGCGACATTAAACAGGTCTATTGCAGATACTGGCGCCGTGGTGCAGAGGATCGATCATGATTCTTCAATTTCCCAGGATTGCCTTGCTGATTGGCTCGTTGGCCTTGGCTACCCAAGCCACCGCCGGTGGTTACCATCATGGTCATAGCAGTGGCTACTATGGTGCCGGCCCGTTGCTGGGGGCTGCCGTGGTTGGCGCGGTCGTGGGTGCGGCGGTGACATACAACCGGCCCGTGTATCAACCGGTTTACGTACAACAACCGGTGTATGTATCGCCACCGGTGTATGTGGCGCCGCCTCCGGGTTACTACTACCAACCGTACCCGCCACCGCCACCTCCGCCCGGCTATTACCGCGAGCGCTATTACACCCCGGTGTATTACGGCCCACCCCGTTGGTGAGGCAACCCGCCCCGGCAGGTCGATGTACGGCTTGCCCCGGCATCGATAACCACTATCGAGCGCGATGATTTCTCCTCGATCACCTGGCGCCGTACCTTAGCGCCATGAACTGAAGGAGACTTCCCATGTACTCGGTAAAGATCATGTCTGTTATCGGCAGTGCGGTACCTGCGCCACTGCGCGAGCAGGGCCTGCTAGCCTGCTGGTATCTGGTTCGCAACGGCGAGCCGATCAGCGGACCGCTGACCTCGCTGCCGGCTGCCGAAGCCCTGTTCCAATCCCTGGTGCCGTCGACCCTGCATCACTGATCGACTTCATCGCCGACTTCATCGTGCGTTTGCTCCGCACACCTTGCCCCGCTGACAAAGCGGGGCTTTTTATTGGGCGGTGCTTATACACGATTCCGGTAACCAAAAAGATGGCGATAATTTCACATCCAAATGAATATAAACACACCCCGGCAATCGACAGTGCCTCGACCATACTCATAAAATGTTACGGTTTTTCCTATAAAGCCGTTGCATCGACACCGGCGTACTTAACCACTAGTGAGCGCTACACGTGAAAACCTCTCTTTCGATCCTGAGCCTGCTTTTACTCTTCACAGGCACTGCAACTGTCACGTCGAACGCTATTGCTCAACAACCCGCCACCACCGCACAACGCGATCCCGCACAACTTCGCCTGTCTTCGCGCAGTGCCATGCTGGTTGACCTGCAAACCAACCAGGTGCTGTATTCGCGCAACGCCGACCAGATCAAGTCAATCGCCTCGGTGACCAAGCTGATGACCGCAATGGTCGTGCTCGATGCAAAGCAATCGATGAGTGAAAACCTCACGGTGACCATCGCCCAGAACCGGGAAATGAAGGGCATTTATTCCCGCGTCCGGCTCGGCAGCCAGCTCAATCGCCGCGACATGCTGCTCATCACCCTGATGTCCTCGGAAAACCGTGCGGCCTCGACCCTGGCCCATAACTATCCGGGCGGCTACAGCGCCTTCATCGCCGCCATGAACGCAAAGGCCAGGGCCCTGGGCATGAGCAAAACGCGCTATGTGGAACCTACGGGGCTGTCACCTCTCAACGTCTCGACTGCCCGCGACTTGACCAAGTTGCTCCTGGTGGCACGCAACTATCCGCTGCTCAGCGAGTTGAGCACCACACGGGAGAGGACGGTTTTTTTCAACAACCCGCGATACAGCCTGGGTTTTCGTAACACCGACCGTCTGGTGACCAAGAACGACTGGGACATCAACCTGACCAAGACCGGCTTCACCAACCAGGCGGGCCATTGCCTGGTGCTGCTCACCCGCATGGATAACCGCCCGGTGGCCATGGTGATTCTCGATGCCTACGGCAAGTACACCCATTTCGCCGACGCCACCCGCCTGCGCAAATGGCTGGAAACCGGCAGGCCTGTCCAGGCGCCAGCCGTCGCGGTGCGCTACAAGACAGACAAGAATATCCAGCGCACGCCCGTTCAACTCGCCGAATAGGGAAAGCACCCGTCCGGGGGCTCTTCCCCCCGGACGGAGCCCTCTGCACCGCCACGCATGTGTAGTGTTTCCACTACACAACTTTCATGACCTTCCGATTCTCCTGCGCCCTGTCCGGGCGAGAGGATGAGCCATCGCTCACCTTGGCGGGCACCACAGCCCGAGGAGATTGGTCATGGACTCGTACTTGCGCATGATCTGCAACAACACCCGACATGCCTGGCGCGCCGCTTGTGAATTCGCCCACGGCCGTGACAAGCCCGGGCGTGCTGCGTTGGCCGCGGCGCTGGAGGAGGAGGAAGAAAGAAGCCTTGCATGGGTCATGCAAAGGCGCAGCCCGAGCGCCCTCAGTCGTACTCGGCCTCTTCATGTTCTCCCAGCAAGCGGCGCTGCCTCGGCGTTGCCGCCGCAAGCACCCGCGGGTTGAATTGCCAATGCAGGTAGGGCGAAAACTTCTGTGCCACCATGCGCCGCCCATAGTGCACCTGCAAAAGGTAACGGCTGCGGTCCGCGGTGAGGTTACTGCTGCCGGCATGCCAGAGTTCGCTGCGAAACACCAGGACATCACCGGCCCGGCATAACACCGGTTGCGCGGCGCGGCCCTGCCAGTGGTTTTCGCCCTTGGCCGGCGGACGGCCTGCGCGGTGGCTGCCGGGAATAACCAGCGTCGGGCAGAGGTTGGCGTCGATATCGTCGAGGTAGATCTGCGCCGTACAGATGTGCATCGGCAAGGTGAAATTCGGATCGGCCAACAGGCTTTGCGGCAGCTGCATGGCCAGGTAATCCAGGTGCGGCTCCAGGCCGACGAACCCCGGATGGCAACGCCAGGCGGTCTGGCCGATGATGTGGCAATCGCTGCCAAGGGCGGCTTCGGCCAGTTCAATGACCCCGGGCAAGTCCAGGTAAGGCAGCCACAGGGGGTCACGGTTGAACACACATTTGTACTGGTCGAGCAGGCCGCTGTAATCCCAGTGCAGCGGCTTGAGCTGGTCGATGGCCGTGTGCAGGGCTGCGGTGCACGCAGGGTCGAGCACGCCTGGCAACAGTACGAAGCCATCCCGGTGCAGCGCCGCAAGATACTGGGCCGTCGAATGGGCTGAAGGGTCGATGATAGGCATGCAGGGCCCCGGCAGGATGCTGGCGTGTGCAAACGTCGCTCAACTCACAGGATAGCGAATCATCGCCGGCAACATCTGCCTGCGCAACGATGGCCGCCAAGGATAGCAAGCTGGCACCGCGCGTGATTGGTAGTACGAACAGTCACTCCTACACTGGTCACCAGCAGCGCCCCCAACAGGAGAACCTGATGAATCAACGCGCCAACTTCACCCACATGGATGACGGTACCGCCGAGGACTGGGCCTCGATTGCCAGCCACTTCTCCGGCTTCGCCGCCACCCTGCCCGACCGCATCCTCACCCACCTGAAACTGCTCGACGGCGACTACGGTGGCTTCCCCGTGGACCGCCTGACCCATTCATTGCAAACCGCCACCCTCGCCTACCACGCCGGCGAGGATGAAGAATATGTGGTCTGCGCTCTACTCCACGATATTGGCGACACCCTGGGCACCTACAACCACGCCGACATCGCCGCAGCCATGCTCAAGCCTTTCGTCAGCGAGCAGAACCACTGGATGATCGAGAAGCATGCGATCTTCCAGGGCTATTACTTCTTCCATCACCTGGGCATGGACCGGCACCTGCGCGAGCAGTTCAAGGACCATCCACAGTTCCGGCAAACCATCGAATTCTGTGCGCGTTACGACGCCGCCGCGTTCAACCCGGAAGGCGAGACCCTGCCGCTGGAATTCTTCGAGCCGATGTTGCGCCGTGTGTTCGCCCAGCCCAGGCAGTCGCTGTACATGAACATTTGCGAAGACGCTACAGCCCTGCAAGGTACTCGCTAGGCGTTCACCCTGGGCAGCAAATTGCGCCTGCCCCAGGGTTGTCTAGACTGCGATCGTGGACCTGCGCCAGCCCCCCTAAGCCGCGAGTACGACCCATGACCGCTTCGCCCTTGTTGACTGCGTTCCTTCCCATTGCCCTGGGCATCATCATGCTCGGCCTGGGCTTGTCCCTGACCCTGGCCGACTTCGCCCGCGTGGTCAAATACCCGAAACCGGTGCTGGTCGGCCTGGTGTGCCAGCTGCTGGTGCTGCCACTGATCTGCTTCCTGATCACCAAGGGGTTCGGCCTGGCACCGGCCCTGGCCGTGGGCTTGATGCTGCTGGCCGCCTCGCCGGGCGGCACCACGGCCAATTTGTACAGCCACCTGGCCCATGGTGACGTGGCCCTGAACGTTACCTTGACAGCAGTCAATTCGGTCATTGCGATCCTGACCATGCCGTTGGTGGTCAACCTGTCGCTGGCCCACTTCATGGAAGGCGACCAGGCCATCCCGCTGCAATTTGCCAAGGTGTTGCAGGTGTTCGCCATTGTCCTGGTGCCAGTCGCCATCGGCATGTTCATCCGCCGCGTGGTGCCGCATTTCGCCGCCCGGATGGAGCGGCCGATGAAAATCGTCTCCGCGCTGTTTCTGATCATCACCGTGGCACTGGCCTTCGCCAAGGATTGGCAAACCGTGATCGACTACGCTCCAGCCGTCGGCTTGGCCGCGCTGCTGTTCAATGTGCTGAGCCTGGGCATTGGGTACTGCGTACCGCGCTTGCTGAAACTGCCACAACGCCAGGCCATCGCCATCGGCATGGAAATCGGCATCCACAACGGCACCCTGGCCATCGCCCTGGCCCTGAGCCCAGCCCTGCTGAACAACCCGACCATGGCCATTCCGGCGGCCATCTACAGTTTCCTGATGTTCTTTACCGCCGCCGGGTTTGGCTGGTGGGTCAATGTCGCTCATGGCAAGGCGCTGGCGCTCAAGGACAGCGAAAACGCCGTTTAAATTTTGAGCGCCAGTAACGGCCTCATCGCGGGCAAGCCCGCTCCTACAAGACCCGCGCAACC
>RCUR01000115.1_pt1 | contig 25952 bp, 27 predicted proteins | sample 2166151 | NCBI WGS metagenome assembly RCUR01 (sample SAMN09932785, study PRJNA488358) | compost metagenome | isolation source: compost soil in an enriched community | place: Germany: Experimental Botanical Garden
TGCAGGCAGCCAGGCCGGCACCGGACTGCACGACGACCTGGTGGCCCTGGGCGACGAGTTTCTTCACCGTTTCCGGCGTGGCGGCCACGCGGGTTTCCCCGGCGTGGGTTTCGAGCGGTATACCGATTTGCATGAGCAAATCTCCATTGGCAAACGAAATTGTTGTTGTTCGTCGCTCCCGCAGGACGCCAGATCCGCTGGCTGTGGTGCCGGTGGCGCTGTGCGCGGACCGGCGGCGGGGCCTTGTTGCGCGGGATTGTGCCGGGGCAAGTGCTCGCGGTTCAACTGTTTTGGCTTGAATCGAGACGAAAATTGCAAGTCGACTTTGGCCGAAATGATGGCACTTTCAGCCGAAGGTAGTAGATGAGTGGACGGTTTGCTTTACAGTTTGCCTTACAGTTTATTTGTAAATATATTGTCTTTAGAGTAAGTGTTTGGAGCCATCCGTGTCCGCCATCTGTACCGATTTCGCCCGCCTGCGCGCCAATGCCGCTGTCGCCAGCCAGCTGCTGAAGGTCCTGGCCAATCCGGATCGCCTGCTGCTGCTCTGCCAACTGGCCGAGGGCGAGCGCAACGTCGGCGAGCTGCAGGAGACGCTGGGCATCGTCCAGCCGACCCTGTCGCAGCAGCTCGGCGTGCTGCGCCGCGAGGGGCTGGTGGCCACCCGCCGCGACGGCAAACTGATCTATTACCGCATCACCGATCCGGCCGCGCTGGCGGTGATCCATACCCTGTATCGGCAGTTCTGCTCGGAGGAACATCCATGATCATCGACTGGGCCCATTTCACCCCCTGGAGCGCCTTGGCCGGCGGCATCCTGCTCGGCCTGGCCACCGGGCTGTTCGTCCTCGCCAACGGCCGTATCGCCGGCATCAGCGGCCTGCTCGGCAACCTGCTCAATCCCAAGGCCAGCGGCCGTCTGGACAGCCTGTTGTTCATCCTCGGCCTGCTGCTGGCGCCGCTGCTGTGGCTGGCGTTCGCCGAGCTGCCGGTGATCGAGATGCAGGCCGGCGTGTCGGGGCTGCTGCTCGCCGGTCTGTTGGTCGGCTTCGGTGCGCGCCTGGGCGCCGGCTGCACCAGCGGCCATGGCATCTGCGGCCTGTCGCGGCTGTCGCCGCGCTCGCTGGTGGCGACCCTGAGCTTCATGACCACCGGTTTCGCCACCGTGTACGTCGTCCGCCACCTGATCGGAGCCTGAACATGAGTCGTCTGACTGCATTCATCGCCGGCCTGCTGTTCGGCATCGGCCTGCTGCTGGCCGGCATGGCCAACCCGGCCAAGGTCCTGGCCTTCCTCGATCTGGCCGGCCACTGGGATCCGTCACTGGCCCTGGTGATGGCCGGCGGCATCGCGGCCGCGCTGATCCCCTTCACCTTGGCCAAGCGTCGCAGCCAGTCGCTGACGGGCTGCCCGATGCAGCTGCCGAGCAAGCGCGAGCCCGACCGCCAGCTGGTGATCGGCAGCCTGCTGTTCGGCATCGGCTGGGGCATCGCCGGCATCTGTCCGGGGCCGGCGGTGGTGGTGCTGGGCAGCGGCAATCGCGCCATCCTGCCGTTCGTCATCGCCATGCTGGCGGGTATGGGCCTGTATCGCTGGTATGAAGCGCGTCGCGCGTGAGGCGGACAAAACGGCTAGGCTAGAGCCTTCGCCGGCCTGCGGGCCGGCCCTTACGTGATCCTGTCTCTATGGAAAGGGAGCAACACCTGATGATGAACAAACTGATCGCCTGCACCGCCGGCCTGCTGCTGGCCGGTACCGCCAGCCTGGCCGTGGCCCAGGTCAGCCCGGAAGACCAGATCGAGTTCCGCAAGGCCGGCTACAGCTTCATGTCGTGGAACATGGGCAAGATCAAGGCGCAGGTTGTCGAGGGCTCGGTGGCCTACGATCCGAAGCAGGTGGCCGCCGCCGCCAACGCCATCGCCGCCATCGCCAACTCCGGGATGGGCGCGCTGTACGGGCCGGGCACCGAGAAGTCGGTGGGCAAGGAGAAGACCCGGGTGAAGCCGGAGTTCTTCACCCAGAAGGAAGAGGTCGCCAAGGTGGCCATCGCCTTCAACCAGGCCGCCAACAACCTGGCCAAGGTCGCCGCCGAGGGCGACAAGGCCGCCGTGGCCCAGGCCTTCGGCGAGGTCGGCAAGAGCTGCAAGGGGTGCCACGACCAGTTCCGCATGGACTGACAGCCCATGTGAAAGCTGCTGCGCTCGGTCATGCTGCGTTAAAAAGTGGCTCGGACTGCTCATTTACAGCCCGTAAACTCCGCGCCCTCGCCACTTTTTGCCTTGCCTGACCTTCGCTCGCGACGCTTTCACAAGGCCTGTATGGCTGTTTACCTTGCATGAAAAAGGGCGACCCGCGGGTCGCCCTTTTTGTTGCCTCCCTACCAGGACGGCGCGCTCTGCACCGGTGCGGGTGGCGCGGGGATCCAGCTGCCGTTGGCCGCCCAGATCGTGCCGGCGGCGAACGCGAGGGCAACCACCAGCGCCGGCAGGCTGCCGCCCTTGGCCGGCTTGACCGGCTTGTCGGCCGGCACCCGGCGCTTGCCATGCAGCATGGCCTCCACCAGGTTCTCGCCGTGCACCAGGCGGTAGAACAGCAGAGCCGCCAGGTGCAGCACCACCAGCGCCACCACCAGCCACAGGCCCTGGCGGTGCAGGCTGGTCAGGCGGGCGCTGGTGTCGCTGTCGACCAGGCGGTACAGCGGGCCGGTGAAGGCGATGTCGTCGTTGGCCACCAGGCCGCTGGCGACCTGCAAGCCCAGCGCGGCGAGCATCGCCAGCACCGACAGCCAGCCCAGCGGGTTGTGGCCGCCGCCGTGCCATTCGCCGCGCAGGTAGGCCGGCAGGCTGCGCGGCAGGTGCAGCACCTGGCCGAAGCGCACGTAGGTGGAGCCGAGTACGCCCCAGGCCAGGCGGAAGGCCAGCAGGCCGGCGATGGCGAGGCCGAGGCGACCGTGCCAGACCATCCAGTTGCCGCCGACCCAGCCGGTGGCAAGGGCGGCGCCGACGCTGAGCGCCAGCGACCAGTGGAAGATACGGGTGGGCAGATCCCAGATGTGGATATGCAGGGTCATCAGCGTGTCCTTGCCGGTGGAAAGTCTTGTGGGTGAATAGGCGTGCCGGTGGCAGATGCGGCGGCGCCCGCGAGGGGCGCCGCCTTTGGGGCGGTAAGCGCGCCGGCAAGCTGCAGGTCAGGCGCCGACGGGGTGCAGGCCGGTTGCGCGCCGGCGGCGCTTCTGCAGGACGTAGACCAGGCCGAGCAGGGCGAAGCCCGGCAGCCACATCAGCTCCTTGGGCCAGCGCTCGGTGGGGGCGCGCACGTCGAGGATCTGCTGGTCGAACTCCAGGCCGAGGTCGGCGGCCGGGCTGCCGAAGGCGACGTTGTCGATCAGCGTCTTGCCGTCCTGCTGGTACAACTGGATGCCCAGCTTGTCCAGGCGCGCCGCGCCGCTATCGCCGTCCGGCACCGGCAGCAGCACGGTGAAGGTGCGCGGATCGCCGAGGGCGTCCTCGCCCTGGATGCGCAGGCGCAGGCTGCTGTCTGCCTCGACCTCGCCGAGCGCCTCGGCCAGTTGGGCCGGCGGCACCTCGCGGTAGGGGTCGTGAGCCATGTCCATCCAGAGGCCTGGGCGGAACAGGGTGAAGGCCACCAGCAGGAGCAGCAGGCTTTCGTACCAGCGACTCCGCACCACGAAGAAACCCATGGTGGCGGCGGCGAAGATCAGCATGGCGATGGTGGCGACGATGAAGATCAGCACGCCGTGCCAGAAGTCCACGTCGATCAGCAGCAGGTCGGTGTTGAAGATGAACAGGAACGGCAGCGCCGCGGTGCGCAGGCTGTAGTAGAAGGCGGTGATCCCGGTCTTGATCGGGTCGCCCTTGGACACCGCGGCGGCGGCGAACGAGGCCAGGCCCACCGGCGGGGTGACGTCGGCCATGATGCCGAAGTAGAAGACGAACAGGTGCACCGCGATCAGCGGCACGATCAGGCCGTTCTGCTGGCCGAGGGTGACCACCACCGGCGCCAGCAGGCTGGACACCACGATGTAGTTGGCGGTGGTCGGCAGGCCCATGCCGAGGATCAGGCTGAACACCCCGGTGAGCAGCAGCATCAGCAGCAGGTTGCCCATCGACAGCAGCTCGACCAGGTCGGCCAGCACCAGGCCGACGCCGGTCTGCGACACCGCGCCGACGATGATGCCGGCGGCGGCGGTGGCGATGCCGATGCCGATCATGTTGCGCGCACCGGCGATCAGACCTTCGCGCAGGTCGATGCAGCCGTCGACGAAGCTGCCGTGGGTCTGGCCGCCGTCGCCGCGCAGCCAGCCGAGAAGCGGGCGCTGGGTGAGCAGGATGACCATCAGCATCACCGAGCCCCAGAACGCCGACAGGCCGGGCGACAGGCGCTCGATCATCAGGCACCACACCAGCACCACCACCGGCAGCAGGAAGTGCAGGCCGGAGAGCAGCACGGCGCGGGTCTCGGGCAGCACTTCCAGGGGTTTGTCCGGGTCCTCGGCGGGCAGCGGCGGATTGCTCGCGGCGATCTTCAGCAGGCCCAGGTAGGCGACGGCCAGCAGCACGGAAACGCCCGGCAGGGCGTAGTCGCCGAGCGCCGGCTTGAGCCAGCCGAGGCCATAGTAGACCGCCAGCGACAGCCCGGAGATCAGCGCGACGCCGAAGGCGAAGCCGGTCAGGCGGCGCAGCCAGGGCTTGGGCTGGCGCGCGCCGATCGGCTGCAGGCCGAGCTTGAGCGCCTCGAGGTGGACGATGTAGAACAGCGCAATGTAGGAGATCGCCGCCGGCAGGAAGGCGTGCTTGATGATCTCCACGTAGGGCATGCCGACGTACTCGACCATCAGGAAGGCGGCGGCGCCCATCACCGGCGGCATGATCTGGCCGTTGACCGAGGAGGCCACCTCCACCGCGCCGGCCTTCTCCTTGGAGAAGCCGACCTTCTTCATCATCGGGATGGTGAAGGTGCCGGTGGTCACCACGTTGGCGATCGACGAGCCGGAGATCACCCCGGTCAGCGCCGAGGACACCACCGCCGCCTTGGCCGGGCCGCCGCGCAGGTGGCCGAGCAGGCTGAAGGCCAGCTGGATGAAGTAGTGGCCGGCGCCGGCGCGCTCGAGCAGGGCGCCGAACAGCACGAAGAGGAACACGAAGCTGGTCGACACGCCGAGGGCGATGCCGAACACCCCTTCGGTGGTGATCCACTGGTGGTTGGCCAGCGCGGTGAAGCTCACCCCGCGGTGCGCCAGCAGGGCCGGCATCCACGGGCCGGCGACGCTGTAGACCAGGAACAGCAGGGCGATCACCGCCAGCGCCGGGCCGAGCGCGCGGCGGGTGGCCTCCAGCAGCAGCGGGATGCCGACGCAGGCGGTGACCAGGTCGAGGGTGGTCAGGTTGCCGGGGCGCTGGGCCAGCTGCTCGTAGGCGATGAACAGGTAGGCGGCGCTGGCGCAGGCGACCAGGCCGAGGGCGATGTCGGCGAGCGGCACGCGGTCGCGCGGCGAGCGCTTGAACGCCGGATAGGCGAGGAAGGCCAGCAGCAGGGCGAAGGCCAGGTGGATCGAGCGGGTCTCGGTGTCGTTGAACACGCCGAAGCCGAACACGAACGGCAGCGGAGAGGCGATCCACAACTGGAACAGCGACCAGGCCAGGGCCAGGCCGGCGATCACCGTGGCCATCGCGCCCACGGGCAGGCGGCCGCCCACGTCCTGGGCGATCAGTTCCTCGGTGGAGAGTTGCTTGTCATGCATGGGATGAACCTGCATCGGAAAACGGATAACGCCAGAACCCGCGGCCTCGCGGCACGCGGGTTCTGGGAGGAAGCTGCGTAGCGGGCGCTACGCCAAGCTTAGTGCACGGGACGGCCGACAGCGTTACAGCCAGCCGCGCTCCTTGTAATAGCGCGCGGCGCCTTCGTGCAGCGGGGCGGACAGGCCGACCTTGATCATGTCCTCGGCCTTCAGGCCCTGGAAGGCCGGGTGCAGGCGCTGGAAGCGCTCGAGGTTGTCGAACACCGACTTGACCAGCTGGTAGACCACTTCCGGATCGGTCTTGGCGCTGGTGGACAGCACCGCCTTGCCGCCGATCGAGGGGGTCGCGGCGTCGTTGCCCTTGTACAGGCCGCCAGGGATTTCGGCCTTGGTGTAGTAGCTCTTCTCGGCCAGCAGCTTGTCGATGTCGGCGCCGGTCACCGGCACCAGCACGGCGTCGACGGTGGTGGTGGCTTCCTGGATCGCGCCGTTGGGGTGGCCGACGAAGTAGGTCATGGCATCGATGTTGTTGTCGCCCAGCGCGGCGGCCTGCTCGGCCGGCTTCAGCTCGGCGGCGAGGGCGAACGCGGACTTGTCCCAGCCCTTGACGCGCAGGATCTCGTCGAGGGTGTCGCGCTGGCCGGAACCGGGGTTGCCGATGTTGACGCGCTTGCCCTTGAGGTCGTCGAAGCTGGCGATCTTGGCGTCGCGGCGGGCGAGGATGGTGAACACCTCGCTCTGCAGGGAGAACACCGCGCGGATGTCGTCCATCGCGCCTTCGGCCTGGAACGGCGCTTCGCCCTTCATCGCCTTGTACTGGTGGTCGGACTGCATGATGCCGAAGTTGAATTCGCCGCTGCGGATGCCATTGACGTTGGCCACGCCGCCGCCGCTGGCCGGGGCGTTGCACTTGATCTGGTGCTCGGCCGAGCCGCGGTTGAGGAACCGGCAGATCGACTGGCCGGCCACGTAGTAGACGCCGGTCTGGCCGCCGGTGCCGATGGTGACGAACTTGTCCTGTGCCTGAACGGTGCCGCCCAGAGAGAGGCCTGCCAGTGTTGCCGACAGGGCCCATGCCAAGGTTTTGCCTTTCATGGAGGTGCTTCCTTCTTCTGTTTGTTGGGTCTGCCGGCGCGCTTGTGGAACGCGGCAGACCGGCAAGTTTACCTGCAAAAGAGTCCTGTTCCGCCAAGTTCGGGCGGAAAACCCTGTGCAGAGTGTAGAAGGTCGCGGCGCCGCGGGCCGGTCAGTGCGGCAGGGCCAGCAGCAGGGCGGCGCTGTGCAGGTCGGGCTCGCCGTCGTGGCGCTCGGGGCGGTACTTCATCTGGAAGGCGGCCAGCACGTTGCGGGTCGCCTCGTCGAGCTGGCCGTGCTGCGGCACCGCATAGCCGACGCGCTCGAGCTGGTGCTGGAACCAGGCCACCTCGGGTACCCGGCCGTCCAGCTGGCGCAGCTTGTCCTGCACGCTGGCGGCGGCGGGCCAGGGGATCAGCCCGGCGGCGGCGAGCTGGCGCCAGGGGAACAGCGGTCCCGGGTCGACCTTGCGCTGCGGAGCGATGTCGCTGTGGCCGACGATGTTGACCGGCGCGACGCCGTGGCGGGCCTGGATGTCCTTGAGCAGGACGATCAGGCGGTCGATCTGTGCCTGCGGGTAGGGGTGCCAGCGGCGCCCGTCGGGGCCGTCGGTGTAGCCCGGGTTGACGATCTCGATGCCGATCGAGCTGGCGTTCAGCCAGGTGCGCCCGCGCCACTGGCTGTCGCCGGCGTGCCAGGCGCGGCGGTTCTCGTCGACCATGCGGTAGATCTTCGCCCGGTCGGCCGGCAGCAGGTAGTGGGCGCTGACGCCGCCGCTGCTGAGGGTTTTCAGCGAGCGTGGCAGGTCGCTGGAGGTGTAGTGGATGACGATGAATTCGACCCGGCTGCTGTGGTCGACGGAGCGCTGCGAGTCGTCGAAGCGCAGGCCGCCGGCGCAGCCGCCGAGCAGCAGGGTGAGGGCAAGCAGGGGGAGGATCTTCATGGTACGCAGAGGGTGGGCTGTGACGCGGGCGTCCAGCATAACCCGTCCGCTTCAGTTCGCGTGCGGCAGGGCGATCAGCTGCTGGTCGCGCAGGGCGGCGGGCAGGCGGATTTCCACCGCCACAGGCAGGTGGTCGGAGATCGGTGCGTCGAGTACCTGCATGCGCTCGAGGGTCAGCTGCGGGCTGAGCAGGATGTGGTCGATGCAGCGCTGCGGCTGCCAGCTGGGGAAGGTGGCGCAGGTCTGCGGAGCGATCAGGCCGAGGTCGCGCAGCGGCGAGTTCTCCAGCAGTTCGCTGGCGTGGGTGTTCATGTCGCCCATCAGCACGCAGTGGCGATAGCCGTGGATCAGCTCGCGGATGTAGGCCAACTGGCGGGTGCGCGCCTTGGTGCCGAGGGCCAGGTGCATCATCACCACCGCCAGCGCTTCCGGACCCTCGCCCAGGCGCAGCAGGATGGCGCCGCGCCCGCGCGGGCCGGGCAGCGGGTGGTCTTCCAGCAGGCTGGGGCGCAGGCGGCTGAGCAGGCCGTTGCTGTGCTGGGCCAGCGGGCCGAGATTGCGGTTGAGCTGCTGGTACCAGTAGGGGAAGTTGCCGAGCTGGGCGAGGTGTTCGACCTGGTTGACGTAGTCGGAACGCAGGCTGCCGCCGTCGACCTCCTGCAGGGCGACCAGGTCGAAGTCGGCGAGCAGGACACCGATGCGCTGCAGGTTCACCGCGCGGCCGCTGTGCGGCAGCAGGTGCTGCCAGCTGCGGGTCAGGTAGTGGTGGTAGCGGCCGGTGCTGATGCCGACCTGGATGTTGAAGCTGAGCAGGCGCAGGCACTCGCCGAGACCAGCGTCGCCGCTGGCCTGCGGATTGCGCCGCGCGGCCCGGCTGGCGGGCGCGCGGGCGGTGATCCAGCGCCTGAGCATGGCTCGCGTCGCTTACTGGGCGGGGGCGGGCTGGGCGGCGCGCTCCTTGGCGATCAGGTGGTCGGCGACCTGGATCGCGCCGCCCGGGCCGCCGGCAGTGCCGAGGTCGAAGCGGTACTTGCCATTGACCACCAGCACCGGTACGCCGGTGATCTGATAGGCCATGGCCAGCTTCTTGGCTTTCTCCATCTGGCCCTTCACGGCGAAGGAGTTGAAGGTGCTGAGGAACTTGTCCTTGTCGACGCCCTGGCCGGCGAGGAACTCGGCCATCTCCTCGGGAGTGGCCAGTTTCTTGCCTTCGCGGTGGATGGCAGTGAACACGGCGTCGTGCACCTTGGCTTCCACGCCCATCGCCTCGAGGGTCAGGAACATCTGGCCGTGAATGTTCCACAGGCCGCCGAACAGCGCCGGGATGCGCACGAAGTTGACGTCTTCCGGCAGCTTCTCGGCCCACGGCTGGATGGTCGGCTCGAGCTGGTAGCAGTGCGGGCAACCGTACCAGAACAGCTCGACCACCTCGATCTTGCCGGGCTGGGCCACCGGTACCGGGCTGCCCAGTTCGACGTACTGCTTGCCGGCCTGGATGTCCTCGGCTTGAGCGGTGGCGCCGAACAGGCTGAGACCGGCCAGCACGGCCGAGAGAATCAGGTTACGCATGCTTGACTCCTGAACAGGATGACGTGGGGTGCGGCTGGCGATTGGACACCGATGGCCGCGGACGAATTCCCAGCGATTGTAGGCGAGACGGGCAAAAAAAAGGGCGGCCGTGGCCACCCTTTTGTGTTGCGAGCTACTGCAGGGCTGTTTAGTGCAGGCCCTGGATATAGCTGGACACCGCTTCGATGTCCTTGTTGCTCAGCTTGGCGGCGATGGAGCGCATGATCATGCTGTCGCCGTCGTTGGTGCGGTTGCCTTCGCGGAAGTCGGTCAGCTGCTTGGCCACGTATTGGGCATGCTGGCCGCTCAGCTGCGGGAAACCGGCCAGGTCGTTGCCGGCGCCGGTCGGAGCGTGGCAGCCGGTGCAGGCAGGCATGCCGGCTTCCAGGTTGCCACCACGGAACAGCGCTTCGCCACGGGCGACCAGCTTGGGATCGGCCTGGCCGATGCTGCCCTTCTGGCTGGCGAAGTAGGCGGAGATGTCGGCCAGGTCCTGATCGCTCACGTTGTTCAGCAGGCCGGTCATTTCCACCACGGTACGCTTACCACCCTTGATGTCCTGCATCTGCTTCAGCAGGTAGCGCTCACCCTGGCCGGCCAGCTTCGGGAAGTTCGGCGCCACGCTGTTGCCATCGGGGCTGTGGCAGGCGCCGCAGACGGCTGCCTTGGTCTGTCCGGCGGTGGCATCACCAGCGGCGTTGGCCACACCGGTCACGCCCATGGTCAACAGCAGACTCACGAGTAGTTTGTTCATCAGCTAATCCAACTACGGCTAAGGGAGGAAGGGGGTGTCGAGGTTACTTGGCCGCGCTCATCCACTCGATGACGGCCTTGTAATCCTCGGCGGTGCAGTCCATGCACATGCCGCGCGGCGGCATGGCATTGAAACCGTTGGTAACGCTTGCAACCAGTGCGTCCATACCCTTGGCCAGGCGCGGCTCCCAGGCGGCCTTGTCGCCTTTGAGCGGTGCCATGGGGAGCGCACCATTGTGGCAGGCAGCACAAGCACGATTGAACACCGCTTCCGGATCCTGGGCCGCCTGCGCGGAGGCAGCAGCAGCGACGAGCGACACAACAAGCATCAGTTTCTTCATGGTCGACCTCATTTACATCAGGGGGAAACGGCCCGGCATTCTGCTGGCAGGGTCCGTCCGGCTGGACAACATCACTTGGGAATAAAGCGCACACAAAATCCGTGGCATTATATACAGGCGACGTCAAAACGGAAACGGAACAGCCATCCGTGACACTTGGTCGCAGCCCACTCCAGTACCAGCCTGCAACGCGTTTCCGGCGCAGGCGCACAACAGGCCCACGCCATGTCCGTCAAGAATCCCATCCTCGGTCTGTGTCAGCAGTCCGCCTTCATCAAGAGCGCCGCGCAGGTCGACCAGTGTCCGCCGGACGTGGGTTACGAGGTGGCCTTCGCCGGGCGCTCCAACGCCGGCAAGTCCAGCGCGATGAACACCCTGACCCACGCCCGTCTGGCGCGTACCTCGAAGACCCCGGGGCGGACCCAGCTGCTCAACTTCTTCCGTCTCGACGACGAGCGCCGCCTGGTCGACCTGCCCGGCTACGGCTACGCCAAGGTACCGATCCCGCTCAAGCAACACTGGCAGCGCCACCTCGAGGCCTACCTGGGCAGCCGCCACAGCCTGGTCGGCGTGGTCCTGCTGATGGACATCCGCCATCCGCTGACCGAGTTCGACCGCCTGATGCTCGACTGGGCGCTGGCCAGCCGCCTGCCCATGCACATCCTGCTGACCAAGGCCGACAAGCTCACCTACGGCGCGGCGAAGAACGCCCTGCTCAAGGTGCAGAAGGACATCCGTCAGGGCTGGGGCGAGGTGGCCAGCGTGCAGCTGTTCTCGGCGCCCAAGCGCCTGGGTATCGAGGAGGCCCATGCGGTGCTGGCCGGCTGGATGGGCCTGCTGGGTGAAGACGAAGACGACGAGGCTGCCGACCACGGCGAGGCAGCACAGGGCTGAGGCTTCGCGCAGGCAAAAAAAACCCGGGCTTCCGTGGGGGGGATGGAAGTCCGGGTCTTAACACCGGATCACCAGGGCGGGGTAATCCGGAGTTCTGCCAACATCAGGTTCTGCAAGAACCATCCAACGAGGGGTCTGCCAACCACTCCCTATGTCCGACTGCCTGCCATGGCGAAAGTTCAGCCGTTGGTCGGGTGATGGGCAAGACCCCGCGCGGCTCGGAGCCTGTTCACGATCTCGCGAGCTAGAGCCAGGCAAGGCGAAATCGGTTGAGGAAGCGGAGTTTGCTGGCTGCAAATGAGCATTCCGAAACCGATTTCAACGCAGCATGGCCGACGCGCAGCAGATCGTGAGCAGGCTCTCAGTGCGCCTCGTCCCAGTTGCTGCCCACCCCGGCCTCCACCAGCAGCGGCACGTCCAGCGCGGCGGCACCGCTCATCAGCGGCAGCAGGCCGGCCTTGAGCGCCTCGACCTGATCCTCGCGCACCTCCAGCACCAGTTCGTCGTGCACCTGGAGGATCATCCGTGCATCCAGTCCGGACGCCGGCAGCCAGGCGTCCACCGCGACCATGGCGCGCTTGATGATGTCCGCCGCGGTGCCCTGCATCGGCGCGTTGATCGCCGTGCGCTCGGCAGCCTTGCGCATGGCGCCGTTCTTCGCGTGGATCTCCGGCAGGTACAGGCGCCGACCGAACAGCGTCTCGACATAGCCCTGCGCCGCGGCCTGCTCGCGGGTGCGTTCCATGTAGGCCAGCACGCCGGGGTATCTGGCGAAGTAGCGGTCGATGTAGGCCTGCGCCTGCTTGCGCTCGACGCCCAGCTGCTTGGCCAGGCCGAAGGCGCTCATGCCGTAGATCAGGCCGAAGTTGATCGCCTTGGCGCTGCGCCGCTGCTCGGTGCTCACCTGCTCCAGCTCGACGCCGAACACCTCGGCGGCGGTGGCGCGGTGCACGTCGCGGTCGTGGCGGAAGGCGTCCAGCAGGCCTTCGTCCTTGGCCAGGTGGGCCATGATGCGCAGCTCGATCTGCGAGTAGTCGGCCGCCAGCAGCTTGTAGCCCTTGGGCGCGACGAAGGCCTGGCGGATGCGCCGGCCCTCGGCGGTGCGGATCGGGATGTTCTGCAGGTTCGGGTCCGAGGAGGACAGCCGGCCGGTGGCGGTCACCGCCTGGTGGTAGCTGGTGTGGATGCGCCCGGTGCGCGGGTTGATCTGCTCCGGCAGGCGGTCGGTGTAGGTGCTCTTCAGCTTGCTGACGCTGCGGTAGTCCATCAGTACCTGGGGCAGCGCGTAGCCCTGCTCGGCCAGCTCGGCGAGCACGCTTTCCGCGGTGGAAGCCTGGCCCTTGGCGGTCTTGGAGAGGATCGGCAGGCCGAGCTTGTCGTAGAGGATGGCGCCGAGCTGCTTGGGCGAGGCGAGGTTGAACTCCTCGCCGGCCAGCTCGAAGGCCTCGCGCTGCAGCTGCTGCATCTTCTCGCCCAGCTCCAGGCTCTGCTGGCCGAGCAGTTTGGCGTCGACCAGCGCGCCGTGGCGCTCGATGCGCGCCAGCACCGGCACCAGCGGCATCTCGATCTCGGTCAGCACCCTGGCCAGCGCCGGCACGGCCTGCAGCTGCTGCCACAGGGTCTGGTGCAGGCGCAGGGTCACGTCGGCGTCCTCGGCGGCGTAGGGGCCGGCCTGCTCGAGGGCGATCTGGTCGAAGGTCAGCTGCTTGGCGCCCTTGCCGGCGATGTCCTCGAAGCGGATGGTGCCGTGGCCGAGGTACTTCAGCGCCAGACTGTCCATGTCGTGGCGGGTCGCCGTGGAGTCCAGCACGTAGGATTCCAACATGGTGTCGAAGGCCACGCCGCGCACCTCGATGCCGCAGCGGGCGAGGATGTTGATGTCGTACTTGGCGTGCTGGCCGACCTTGGCCTTGGCCGGGTCCTCCAGCAGCGGCTTGAGCGCGGCGAGCACCGTATCGCGATCGAGTTGCTCGGGCACGCCCATGTAGCTGTGGGTCAGCGGCACGTAGGCCGCCTCATGGGCGCTGACGGCGAAGGACAGGCCGACCAGCTCGGCCTGCTGGGCGTCGAGACCGGTGGTCTCGGTGTCGAAGGCGAACAGCTCGGCGGCCTCGAGTTTCGCCAGCCAGGCGGCGAACTGCGCGGGCTCCAGCACGGTCTCGTAGCGCTGCTCGGGGGCGGCGGGCGCTGGGGTTGCCGTCTCGGCGTCGCCCGCGTCAGTCGCTGCGCTGCCGGCCGCAGGAGCGCCTGCCGCCGGAGCGCCGGCCGCCTTGGCCTCGCGCAGCAGGTCGTCCAGCCAGCTCTTGAACTCCAGCTCGCGGTACAGCGGGATCAGCGCCTCGCGGTCCGCCGGCATTGGGTGCAGCTGGTCGAGGCCGATGTCCAGCGCCACGTCGGTCTTGATGGTGGCCAGCTGGTAGGACAGGTAGGCCATCTCGCGGTGTTCCTCGAGCTTGGCCGGCAGCGACTTGGCGCCGCGGATCGGCAGCGCCGGCACCTGCTCGAGGTTGGCGTAGATCACGTCGAGGCCGCCGCCCAGGCCCTGCAGCAGGCCCAGCGCGGTCTTCTCGCCGACCCCGGGCACGCCGGGGATGTTGTCGACCTTGTCGCCCATCAGCGCCAGGTAGTCGATGATCAGCTCCGGGCCGATGCCGAACTTCGCCGTCACCCCCTCGCTATCCATGTAGGTCGGCGGGTTGGTCATGGTGTTGACCAGGATGATGTGGCCGTTGACCAGTTGGGCCATGTCCTTGTCGCCGGTGGAGATCACCACCGGGCGCTCGGCCGCCGCGCTCGAGCGCGCCAGGGTGCCGATCACGTCGTCGGCCTCCACCCCCTCGATGCACAGCAGCGGCAGACCCAGTGCCTTGACGCAGGCGTGCAGCGGCTCGATCTGCACGCGCAGGTCGTCCGGCATCGGCGGGCGGTGCGACTTGTAGTGCTCGAACAGCTCGTCGCGAAAGGTCGGCCCCTTGGCATCGAACACCACCGCGAAGGGGCTGTCCGGGTACTGGCGGCGCAGCGACAGCAGCATGTTCAGCACGCCCTTCACCGCACCGGTGGGCAGGCCGCGCGAGGTGTGCAGCGGCGGCAGGGCGTGGAAGGCGCGGTACAGGTAGGAGGAACCGTCCACCAGGACGAGAGGGGCTAGACTCATGGGAAATCAACTCTTGGGCGATGCGACCGGGGTAAGATAACCGGACAATTCTCAGCAAAGGGACAAGGTTACCACCATGCGCGCACTCAACCGTCTGCTGCTCGTTGGCCTGCTGGCCGCCGTACCGCTCGCCGCCATCGCCCAGGACGAGGCGCCCAGCGCCGAGCCGGACGTGACCATCCGCCAGGAAGGCGACAAGACCATCCAGGAATACCGCATCAACGGTTTCCTCTACGCCATCAAGGTCACCCCAAAACTCGGCAAGCCGTACTTCCTGGTGCGCGCCGACGGCGACAGCAACTTCATCCGCTCGGACAACCCGGACATGCTGATTCCGCAGTGGGAAATCTTCCGCTGGTAAGTCGCTTCACCTAGCTGCAGGAGACGCCATGTCCGTTTTTACCCCGCTGGAGCGCCACGAACTGGAAGCCTTCCTCGCCCCCTACGGGCTCGGCCGCCTGCTGGAGTTCCAGGGCATCGCCGCCGGCACGGAGAACAGCAACTTCTTCGTCAGTCTGGAGCACGGTGAATACGTACTGACCCTGATCGAGCGTGGCCCGCGGGAGGACCTGGGCTTCTTCATCGCCCTGCTCGACGTGCTGCACAGCGCCGGCCTGCCGGTGCCCTACGCGGTGCGCACCCGGGACGGCGAGGCGCTGCGCGAGCTGGCCGGGCTGCCGGCGCTGCTGCAGCCGCGCCTGCCCGGCAGCCATGTGGCGCTGCCCAACCCGCACCACTGCCACGAGGTCGGCGAACTGCTGGCGCGCCTGCACCTGGCGACCCGCGCCGAGATGATCGAACGACCGAGCGACCGCGGACTCGACTGGATGCTCGCCGAAGGCCCGCTGCAGGCCCTGCGTCTCGATGGCCAGGCCCGCCAGCTGCTCAAGGGCGCGCTGGAGGAAATCGTCCAGCTGCGCCCGCGCCTCGAGCACCTGCCGCAGGCCAACCTGCACGGCGACCTGTTCCACGACAACGTGCTGTTCGACGGCAATTTCCTCAGCGGCGTGATCGACTTCTACAACGCCTGCTCCGGGCCGATGCTCTACGACCTGGCGATCGCCGCCAACGACTGGTGCGTGGAGCCGTGCGGCGAGTTCGACCACCACCGTCTGAACGCCCTGCTCGCCGGCTACGCCGCCCTGCGCCCGTTCGGCGCCGCCGAGGCCGAGCTGTGGCCGGCCATGCTGCGCATCGCCTGCGTGCGCTTCTGGCTGTCGCGGCTGATTGCCGCCGAGGCCTTCGCCGGCCAGGACGTGCTGATCAAGAACCCCGAGGAATTCCGCCGCCTGCTGCAGGCGCGCCAGACGGTGGAGCCGGGGCAGGGCTTGCCGTTCGCCCTGTGACGGCGGCCGCCAGCCCCGTCAGCCGAGATACTTCGCCTTCAGCTGCAGCAGCAGCGCATGCAGCTGCTGATGGCGGCCTTCGCCCATGATCTTTTCTTCGTGCTCCGCAAAGGCGCGCTGCAGCGCCGCCATGCGGGTGTCGTCGAACAGGCGCTCGGCCATCGGGAACAGCACGTCGTTCTCCTTGGCGATGTGCGTGCGCAGGAGTGCGGCGAAGGCCGTGGCGGCGGCGGCGAAGTCGGCGGCCTGCAGGCTGGGCGTGCAGGCCTGCGCCATGGCCTGGACCAGGGCGCGGCCCTGGACGTGCTCGGCGTGCAGCTCGTCGATGAAACCGCCGTGCTCGGCGAGGCCGGCGTGGCTCATGGCCGGAAACAGCAGGCCTTCCTCCTTGCCATGGTGGCACTGGTCGACGAACTCGCGCAGGAAACCGAGGAAGGCGGTGAGGTCGGCGGTGGCGGTCTCGCCGCGCGCGGCCTGTTCGGCCATGCGCTCGAGGATCTGCAGGGCGGCGAGAATCGCATCGTGCTCGTGCCGGAGATCGGCAATGGCCTGGCTCATGGGGAGTCCTCTGCGGCAAGGGGCCTGCAAGGCAGTCTAGGAGGCCGCGAGGGCTTGTCCAGCATCTCGGCCGATGACCGGCACGGCCGGCGGCGACTGCTCCTTCTACACTGTCAGCCTCTCCTGCGGCGTCCCGCCGCTTTGCGGAGGTTGCCATGAAAGTCGAACCCTATCTGTTCTTCAACGGCTGCTGCGAGGAGGCGTTGAACTTCTACGTCCGCGCGCTGGGCGCCGAGATCACCTTGCTGATGCGTTGCAAGGAGTCACCCGAGCCGATGGAACTGCCGCCGGGCTCGGAAGAGAAGGTGATGCACGCCAACCTGCGCGTCGGCGACAGCAGCCTGATGATGTCCGACGGCATGTGTGCCGAGCTGAAGCCGTTCAGCAGCTTTTCCCTGGCGATTAGCGCGCCGACCACGGAGCAGGCCGAGGCCTGGTTCGCCGCCCTGGGCGAGGGCGGCAAGGTCGACATGCCGCTGCAGAAAACCTTCTGGGCCAAGTCCTTCGGCATGCTCACCGACCGCTTCGGGGTGAGCTGGATGGTCAGCTGCGAGTAGCGCCGCCATGCGCCCCGAGTCCCTGGCTGGCGGTGACCGCGAGTTCTTCATCAGCCGCCATTTTGCTGCGCCGCGCGAGCGGGTGTTTCTCGCCTGGGTCGAGCCGGTGCAGCTGGCGCAGTGGTGGGGGCCGCACGGCTTCAGCAATCCAGTGTGCGAGCTGGACGTGCGCCCGGGCGGCGCCTACCGCATCGTCATGCGCGGTCCCGACGGCGTCGACTACCCGGTCAAGGGGGTCTACCACGAGGTGGTGGTGCCGGAGCTGCTGGTGATGACCGACGACTGCAGCGAGCACCCGGAGGAATGGCATGCACAGCTGGACCCGGCATGGCAGGCGGACGACGAGGGGGTGACGCTGGATTCGCTGTCGCGGGTGACCTTCGCCGCGCAGGAAGAGCGCACCCTGCTGGCCATCCGCACGCTGTTCGCCACCGCGGCGATTCTCGATGCGATGCTGAAGATGGGCATGGCGGAGGGCTGGGCGCAGAGTCTGGAGCGCCTGGAGCGGCACCTCGCGCAGGCTTGAGCTGGAGGTCGGCAGGCGGTGAGCCTGCCGACCTCCGGCGGGGCTGTCCTCAGAGCAGCGCCTTGAGGTCGCCGAGGCGGCGCTTGACGGTGGTGCTCAGCTTGGTGAACTCGCCGTGCAGCAGTTCGTTGGCCTCGTCCTGCTTGCCGGCCTTGCTCAGGGTCACCACGCTGGAGGCGGTGTAGTGGAACATCTTGTGGGTGGCCTTGAGGTCCTGGAAGGTCATGTACTTGCCCAGATGTGCCTCGCCGTCGCTGTAGAGCCACTTGCCCAGGTCGCAGTGATCGTCGCAGCAGACCACCTCCGGGCGCAGGTCCTCTTCCGACTTGCCGGCCAGGTAGGTTTCCAGGCGCAGCTTCCAGTTCTCATGGGCCATGACGGCGACGTCGATATTCAGCGTATCAGCCGCCTTGATCAGCGCGGCCTGCGCCTCCTGCCTGGCCTTCTCGGTGTCCTTGGAGTGGCTGTCCATCTTGAAGAAGTCGAAGAAGCTCATGGGGTTGTCCTTGTCCTGGGCGCGTCGCTCCCCGGGTCGGGGGCGGCGGGCGTTTCCTGGGCTGGCGGCGCGCGGGGCGCTGCCGAGGTGGTGGGGGGTGCGTCTGGCCATCATCCTGACACTGCAGGGTGGCGACAGGCATTGACCGGGATCAGCCCGGTTCCGGGAATGCTTGGCACAAGTGGACTACCGCCGGGAGGCGGGGAGGACCGGGCGCCGCGTCGGCAGCGCCGGTGAGGGTTACATCTGCGACTGCAGGTAGTTGGCCAGGCCGATGCGGTCGATCAGCCCCAGCTGGATCTCCAGCCAGTAGGCATGGTCTTCCTCGGTGTCGTGCAATTGCTGCTCGAGGATGCCACGGGTGACGTAGTCCTGGTGCTGTTCGCACAGGGCGATGCCCTTGGCCAGCGCCGCGCGCACCTCGTACTCCAGCGTCAGATCGGTCTTCAGCATCTCCGGCACGCTCTTGCCGACCCGCACGGCGTCGGGAGTCATGTCCGGCACGCCGCCGAGGAACAGGATGCGCTGCATCAGGGCGTTGGCGTGGTCGGTTTCCTCGACCATCTCGTGGTTGAGACGCTCGTAGAGCTTGGTGAAGCCCCAGTCGTGGTACATGCGCGAGTGGGCGAAGTACTGGTCGCGGGCAGCCAGCTCGCCCTTGAGCAGGGTCTTCAGGTAATCGATGACGGCGGTCTGTCCTTTCATGACGGGGCATCCTGGTGCGCGGAGGAAAGGGCCCTAGGTTTCCCGCGCCGGGGCGCGGGATCTACAGACTATAGCTCGCGCTGCCGCGTCTGCACGGCGAGGGTGGAGAAGCGCCGTGCCGCCCGTCAGGACGCGGCGCCGCGCTCCTCCTCGGCGGCCACCTGTGCCTGGCCGACCGCGCGCCCCAGCGCGGCGTGGCGCGGCAGCAGCCACAGGCACCAGCCGAGCAGCAGCACGCCGGCGCCGACGAGGGTGGCGGGGGCGCTGAGGCGGGCGGCTAGCAGGCCGGCGCACAGGCCGCCGAGGGCTTCGAAGCCGAAGCGGCAGGCGATGTAGAAGGACACCACGCGGCCGCGCAGGGCGTCCGGCGCCAGTCCCTGGATGAGGATGTTGGTGCCGACGTTGGCGCAGGTCAGGCCGAAGCCCAGTGCGGCCATGGCGGCCAGCGCCAGGGGCAGCCGCGTGCTGGCGGCGAACAGCAGCAGGGCGCAGGCCGAGAGCGCGCTGGCGGCGAGGATCAGCTGCACCTGGCCGGCGGTCGAGCGGCGGCTGGCGAGAAACAGCGAGGCGAGCAGCGCGCCGCCGCCGGCGGCGCCCCACAGCCAGCCGAGGGTGGCGGCGTCGCCGACGAACACGTCCTTGGCGAACACCGGCAGCAGCACCGCGTAGCAGGAGGCGGCGAAGTTGACCACCATCACGCCGAGCATCAGCTGGCGCACCGTGGCCTGGCCCAGCACGTAGTCCAGGCCCTGGCGGAACACTGCGCCCATCGAGCCGCGCGCCGGCGGCGAAGCCGCGATGCGCATGCGCAGCAGGCCGACCAGCAGGGCCAGGTAGGACAGCGCGTTGAGGGCGAAGCAGAACGCCTCGCTGCTCAGGCCGAGCAGCAGGCCGGCCAGCGGCGGGCCGACGAAGCGCGAGCTGTTGACCAGCATGGCGTTGAGCGCCAGGGCGTTGGGCAGGTCGGCGCGGTCGCCGATGAAGCTGCTCATCAAGGACTGGCGCAGCGGCGTGTCGAAGGCGCCGAGCACGCCGAGCAGGGTGGCCATCGCCACCAGTAGCGTCGGGGTGACCCACTCCAGGGCGGTCAGCGCGGCGAGGGCCGCGGCCTGCACGGCAAGCAGGGCCTGGGTCGCCAGCAGCAGGCGGCGCTTGTCGCGGCGGTCGATCCAGGCGCCGATCAGCGGGCCGATCAGCAGCTGCGGGGCCAGGGCGACGAAGCTGGTCAGGCCGAGCAGGGCGGCCGAACCGGTCAGCCGGTAGACCAGCCAGGCCAGGGCCACCTGCTGGATCCAGTTGCCGAGGATCGACACCAGATGGCCGGCGAAGTACAGGCGATAATTGCGGTGGCGCAGGGCGCGCACGGCATGGGGCCAGCGCGCTGCGCCGGGGGCAGGAGTGGTGCTCACGAGGAGAATCCGCAGCCGGAGAAGACGGCGGCAGAGCTTACTGCCGGCGGGGTCGCCTGTCGCTGTTTTCGCCCTCGCCATGCCATGTGCCCGCAGGCGCCGCCGAGCGCCGCGGCGCGCGTGTGCCGATTGCGATCCGCCGGACACTCGTTCAATACTCCGCGCAACGCCCACGCCAGGGCCGGACAATAACGCAGAGAAAGTCCCATGAACGAGCTCGAATCGCCCCCCTCCCCACCCGCCCTGTCGCCGCCGCTGCCGCTCTCGCCGGCGCGGCGCATCGAGGAGCTGAGTGGCGATCCGACCTTCATGACCTCGCTGGCGCGCGGGCTGGCGGTGATCGACGCCTTCCACGAGCGCAAGCGCCAGCTGACCATCGCGCAGATCAGCCACCGCACCGAGATTCCGCGCGCCGCGGTGCGCCGTTGCCTGCACACCCTGGTCAGACTCGGCTACGTGGGCAGCGACGACGGGCGCACCTACACGCTGCTGCCCAAGGTGCTCACCCTCGGTCACGCCTACCTGTCGTCGACGCCGCTGGCGGTCAGCGCGCAGCCGTTCCTCGACCGCCTCAGCGAGCAACTGCGCGAGGCCTGCAGCCTGGCCACCCTGGAGGGCGACGAGGTGCTCTACCTGGCGTGCACGGCGACCGCGCAGCGCTTCCTGTCGGTGGAGATCCGCGTCGGCACCCGCCTGCCGGCCTACTGCACCTCGCTGGGCCAGGTGCTGCTCGCCGCCCTGGACGAGGCATGCCTGGACGAATACCTGGCCGGCGCCATGCTGGCGGCGCGCACCAGCCGCACCCTGTGCGAACCGCAGGCGCTGCGCGAGCGCCTGGACCAGGTGCGCGCGCAGGGCTGGTGCCTCATCGACCAGGAGCTGGAAGCCGGGCTGCGCTCGATCGCCGTGCCGGTGCACGACGGCGAGGGCCGCGTGCTGGCGGCGATGAGCGTCAGCGGGCATGCCGCGCGGGTCAGTCGCGCCGAGCTGGAGGGCCGCTACCTGCCCGCCCTGCAGGCGGCCAGCCGCGAACTGAGCGCGCAGCTGCTGCGCTGAAGGCGCCGCCGCGAAAGTGGGCGATTACCGCCCGCAGCCCTGTTCGGGGCACGGCGCTATCCCTTAGTGTGCGCGCGGTCTTTCCGGTCGTCGCCGAATTGAAACTGCCGATTGCCTGCTCAGCTGCGTGAAAGCGCTCTGGAATGCGGCTTACGGCCATTTTGCGATGGGCGGCTGGCACTTTGCGACCTTCGGCCCGGTTGCTGGTGGCGCGGCGTTGTGAATCAATGCAAGAAAACAGGGTGGCGCCCCGTATGCCGAGCCACCGTATAGTGCCCATAAAAAATACAAGAGCACCGTGAACCATGGACTGTCGTCTGCTGAACGAAAAGAGTCTGGTTTTCGCCCATGCCGATCCCCATGCGGTCTCGGACTACGTCAACCAGCATGTCGGTTCCCACCGCATCCTGTTGCCCCGCAACGGGCATCCGGAGGCGAGCCTGAGTCATCGCACCTTCGGCAGTCTGGATCTGTGCCAGATCAGCTACGGCAGCCGTGTGCAGGTCACCTCGCCGGCGCTGGAAACCCTCTACCACCTGCAGATCCTCCTGCGCGGTCACTGCCTGTGGCGCGGTCGCGGCGAGGAGCACCACTTCACCCCCGGTGAGCTGCTGCTGATCAACCCCGACGACCCGGTCGACCTGACCTACTCGGACGACTGCGAGAAGTTCATCGTCAAGCTGCCGGCCACCTTTCTCGACAAGGCCTGCAGCGAGAACCAGTGGCGCCATCCCGGCGAGGGCGTGCGCTTCGCGCCGCGCCACCGCCTCGAGGAGCTGGACGGCTTCGTCAACCTGATCAGCCTGGTCTGCCAGGAGGCGGAGGCCGAGCAGACGATTCCCCAGGTGCAGGAGCACTTCGCCAAGATCATCGCCAGCAAGCTGCTCGGCCTGCCGGGCAGCAACGTCAGCCGCGAGCCGCTGACTGCCGGCTGCCCGTCGTTCGAGCGCCTGGTCGAGTTCATCGAGAACAACCTCAAGCAGGACATCAGCCTCGAGCAACTGGCCGAGCTGGCGCACATGAGTGCGCGCTCGCTGTATGCACTGTTCGACAAGCACGCCGGCACCACGCCCAAGCACTACATCCGCCAGCGCAAGCTGGAGACCATCCATGCCCGCCTGAGCGACCCGCGGGCTTCGGTACGCAACGTCACCGAAGTCGCCCTGGACTACGGCTTCCTGCACCTCGGGCGCTTCTCCGAGTGCTACAAGAGCACCTTCGGCGAGCTGCCCTCGGACACCCTGCGCCGCCGCAACTGAGCCCATCCCCCGCGGCGGGCGCCTGCCCGCCGCGCCGCTGTCGCCTTCGTCTGCCCCCCCTCCGTCTGCTCGCCATGCGCTGCCGCGCGGGCCTGGCCGTTTTCGTCCCGGCTTGCCGCGCTGTGCAGAAAGCGGATAGCGATCGTGCAGAAAGCGGATATTGCCCACCCGGTCGCGGGCTTAGTCTGACCTCCACAGCACAAAAACAACAACGGAGAGCACAGCCATGTCCGTGGGACCTGATTATCTCAACTCCCTGCTCGAAGAAGACCAGGAGAAGGGCCTCTACCGCTGCAAGCGGGAGATGTTCACCGACGCCGAGTTGTTCGAGCTGGAGATGAAGCACATCTTCGAAGGCAACTGGATCTATCTGGCCCACGAGAGCCAGATCGCCGAGAAGAACGACTACTACACCGTCACCATGGGTCGTCAGCCGGTGTTCATCGCCCGCAACCGTGCCGGTGAGCTGAACGCCTTCATCAACTCCTGCAGCCACCGTGGCGCCACCCTGTGCCGCTTCAAGCACGGCAACAAGGCGACCTACACCTGCCCGTTCCACGGCTGGACCTTCGACACCAACGGCAAGCTGCTCAAGGTCAAGGATCCGCTCGAAGCCGGCTACCCGGACAGCTTCAACTGCGACGGCTCCCACGACCTGACCAAGATCGCCCGCTTCGAGTCCTACCGCGGCTTCCTGTTCGGCAGCCTGAATGCCGACGTGGTCCCGCTGGTCGAGCACCTCGGCGAGTCGGCGAAGATCATCGACATGATCGTCGACCAGTCCCCCGAGGGTCTGGAAGTGGTCCGTGGCTCCTCCACCTACGTGTTCGAAGGCAACTGGAAGCTGCAGGCCGAGAACGGCGCCGACGGCTACCACGTCACCGCCACCCACTGGAACTACGCGGCCACCCAGGGCAACCGCAAGGACAAGGATGCCGGCGACGACATCCGCGCCATGAGCGCCGGCGGCTGGGCCAAGAAGGGCGGCGGTTTCTACTCCTTCGAGAACGGCCACCTGCTGCTGTGGACCCGCTGGGACAACCCGGAAGACCGTCCGCTGTACGAGCGTCGCGACCAGCTGGTCGAGGAAGTCGGCGCTCCCCGTGCCGACTGGATGATCCAGAACTCGCGCAACCTGTGCCTGTACCCGAACCTGTACCTGATGGACCAGTTCAGCTCGCAGCTGCGCATTGCCCGGCCGATCTCCGTCGACAAGACCGAAGTCACCATCTACTGCATCGCGCCCAAGGGCGAGAGCGCCGAGGCGCGTGCCCACCGCATCCGCCAGTACGAGGACTTCTTCAACGTCAGCGGCATGGCCACCCCGGACGACCTCGAGGAATTCCGTGCCTGCCAGGAAGGCTTCCAGGCTCGCGCCCTGCCGTGGAACGACATGTCCCGCGGTGCCAAGCACTGGATCGACGGCGCCGACGAGGCCGCCAAGGAAATCCAGCTGCAGCCGCTGATGAGCGGTGCGCGCGCCGAAGACGAAGGTCTGTTCGTCCTCCAGCACCGCCACTGGCTGGCCAGCATGAAGAAGGCCGTCGAACAAGAACAACAGAACCTGATCCACGTGGAGGCCGGGCAATGAGCATCTCCTACGAAGCCGTACGCGATTTTCTCTACCAGGAAGCGCGCTTCCTCGATGACAAGGACTGGGACAGCTGGCTCGAGCTGTATGCCGAGGACGTCAGCTTCTGGGTGCCGGCCTGGGACGACAACGACGAGCTGACCGAGGATCCGCAGAAGGAAATCTCGCTGATCTGGTACGGCCGCCGCGCCGGCCTCGAGGACCGCATCTTCCGCATCCGCACCGAGCGTTCCAGTGCGAGCATTCCGGACACCCGCACCTCGCACAACATCAACAACATCGAGATCGTCGAGCAGGGCGAAGGCTTCTGCAAGGTGCGCTTCAACTGGCACACCCTGAGCTTCCGCTACAAGGTCGTGGACCAGTACTACGGCACCAGCTTCTACACCCTGGATACCCGCGGCGCCAACCCGCTGGTCAAGGCGAAGAAGGTGGTCCTGAAGAACGACTACGTGCGTCACGTGATGGATATCTACCACATCTAATGAGAGGCGAGCGGGCCGCACCAGGCGGCCCGCATCGCTCCACAACCTGCGTGCGCGCAAGGCTGCGGCCTGCGCGGAATACCGCCCCAAGCGAGGTGCAGCATGTCGCACAAGATCGCACTGAATTTCGAAGACGGGGTCACCCGCTTCATCGACGCCAAAGCCAGCGAAACCGTGGCCGACGCCGCGTACCGCCAGGGCATCAACATTCCGCTGGACTGCCGGGTCGGCGCCTGCGGCGCCTGCAAGTGCCAGGTCGAATCCGGCAACTATGAACTCGGCGAGGACTTCATCGAGGACGCCCTGAGTGCCGACGAGGCCGCCCAGGGCCTGGCGCTGACCTGCCAGATGCGCGCGCAAAGCGACTGCGTGGTGCGCGTTCCGGTCGCCTCCAGCGCCTGCCGCATCAAGCAGGGCAGCTTCCGGGCCGCCATTCGCGAGGTCAAACCGCTTTCCGACAGCACCATCCGCCTGGCCATCGAGGGCGACGAGCTGGGCAAGCTGGCCTTCCTGCCCGGCCAGTACGTCAACCTGCAGGTGCCGGGCAGCGAGCTGAGCCGCGCCTACTCGTTCAGCTCGATGCCCGAGGACGGCCAGGTGTCGTTCCTGATCCGCAACGTGCCGGGCGGCCTGATGAGCGGCTACCTCACCCAGCTGGCCAAGGTCGGCGACGTGATGACCATGACCGGCCCGCTGGGCAGCTTCTACCTGCGCGAAGTGCGTCGGCCGCTGCTGATGCTGGCCGGCGGCACCGGCCTGGCGCCCTTCCTGGCGATGCTCGACAAGCTCGTCGCCAGCGGCAGCGAGCAGCCGGTGCACCTGATCTACGGCGTCACCAACGACTTCGACCTGGTGGAGATGGACAAGCTGGCGGAATTCGCCCAGCGCCTGCCCAACTTCACCTGGAGCGCCTGCGTGGCCAACCCGGACAGCCAGTATCCCAACAAGGGCTACGTGACCCAGCACATCGCGCCGGGCCAGCTGAACGACGGCGACGTCGACATCTACCTGTGCGGTCCGCCGCCGATGGTCGAGGCGGTCAACCAGGATCTGCGCCAGCGCGGAATCCAGCCGGCGAACTTCTACTACGAGAAATTCGCGGCCAGTGCCTGACAGTCCCTTGGGCCCGCGGTCCTGGCGACCCAGCCGCGCGGGCTATTTTTTTCACGGATGCTTCGCCATGCACACACAACAATTCCAACAACGCTTCGCCAACAAGGTCGCGGTGATCACCGGCGCCGCCCAGGGTATCGGCCGGCGCGTCGCCGAGCGCATGGCTGCCGAGGGCGGTCGCCTGGTACTGGTCGACCGCTCCGAGCTGGTCCATGAACTGGCCGACGAGCTGGCCGGCATCGCCGAGGTGCTGACCCTCACCGCCGACCTCGAACAGGCCGGCGATTGCCAGCGGGTGATGGCCGCCGCCGTCGAGCGCTTCGGGCGCCTCGACATCCTGGTCAACAACGTCGGCGGCA
>RCUR01000117.1_pt1 | contig 25880 bp, 23 predicted proteins | sample 2166151 | NCBI WGS metagenome assembly RCUR01 (sample SAMN09932785, study PRJNA488358) | compost metagenome | isolation source: compost soil in an enriched community | place: Germany: Experimental Botanical Garden
GGCGACCGTAGTAATTTCAACTACGGTATGGCCTCCGGGGTAGCGCCGCAGTATGGGCAATGCAAGACACGGGTTGATTTCGATCAACGCGCGGCGGAACCGCGCGATGAGGTTAAAGGGCTGGTCGCCAGGACAACCTTTTACATGTTCGACCGATACAACTTGAGCATGTCTCGTCAGCAGCAACAGTTACTGATGGCCTGGGACAAGCAGCACCCGGTTTCGGCTTGGGAGAAAGAGCGCGATCGACGCATCGCGGCAATCATGGGGTATTCCAACCCTTTCGTGACCGGTGCTCGACACTGGACGCAAGGCTATAAGACGGTGGGTGATGGTGTAGTCAACGCCATTGCTACGGGCGCCCCGCGAGCAGTTGCGCAGCCAACCCTTGCCAGCGCGACTGGGGTAGGCCCGATCATTGGCAACCGCAAGAGCCAGGTGTATCACCTCGCAATGGGGTGCCCTGGTTATGGTCAGGTGTCTGCGAAAAATCAGATCTCTTTCACGTCAGAATCTGAAGCCCGGGCGGCGGGATATCATAAAGCTGGCAACTGCAAATAACCGATACACCAAGGAGTACATTTGTACTCCTTGCCTTTCAAGGGCGCTTATAACGAACCCGCCTCTTGCACAGTGGTCACAACAAGTGATGGTATCGCTCCTGATCACGGGCCTTGGGGCCGTTTCTTCAAGGGCGACGCTTGCAACTCACACAATTTGGGGTGCGCCGGATAAATACAGTGAGTTCGACTCCTGTCTGAAGCAGGCGCTGAACGCTGCTCCCATCCAATGCTCCCTTTTCGGAGTACGGAAATGACTCAATCAATGCGTTTGTTCCTATCAATCTTCCTTGCGATTGCAGCGTTGACATCGGCAAGTCTGATGAACAATGCAACAGCAGCCACCGCGGAGGATCTGAATGCCGATTCCAGGCAAGCCTTGCAGATGCTCTACAAGGCTCATCCATTTTCAGAAACCATCTCGCAAAAAGCCAAAGCAGTGCTGGTCTTCCCGAAAATCATCAAGGCGGGTCTGGTATTCGGTGGCAGCTATGGCGAAGGCGTATTGATGAAAGGAACGAAAGTTGAGAACTATTACAACTCCGTCAGTGGGTCCTGGGGACTTCAGGCAGGCGCCCAATCCTATGGCTATGTGGTTTTTCTGATGACCGATAAAGCGGTGAAATATCTCACTGAAACCAGAGGTTGGGAAATCGGCGTAGGCCCAACAGTTGTTGTGGTTGATGAGGGGGTTGCAAAGAACCTGTCCAGCTCGACGCTGAAAGACGATGCCTATGCGTTCATCTTCGACCAACAAGGATTAATGGCTGGGCTGAGCATCGAAGGAACGAAGATTTCCCTGATCAAGCGCTGAAATCGGCCGTTTGATTTGGCATCAGGTAAGTGAAGGCTGTCTATGCCACGCAGTCAGGGTAGGCAGCCACTCACTCGCACAGATTTGCCTCACGTGAGGCAATAGGTAGCGCTGACTTCAGCGACAATCTCGCGCTTGGCGTTGTACAACCGGGCCTCGGGGGTGAAGGCCATCGAACGGCCCTCGAGCACATAGCGTTGGCCAGCTTCGAAATGGTCGTAGTTGATGGTCAGGTAGCATATGCGGACGGAGGGGCCGCCCATCATCCCCACGCCCCCGCCACCGGCTATTTCGAAGTCCAAGCGCACGATCAGTTCATGGCTGCCGGGGGTGACTTCGAAAAAGCGCCCGTCGCTCAGGCGCTGTTTATCCAGGCGCTCGGCCAACAGCAATCTGTCGTTGGGAAATGGTGTGGAGAAGTCGACCCAGGCCTTTTGCGGGTTGGCCACCGGCAACGGCGCCTGGCAACCCGCAACAACGCTGGCGGCGAGCAACAGCATCAACCTGGCCATGATGAAGGTCCCAAGGATTACCCATTAAGATTAAGCTTAATGCCTTGGCCTGGCCCTGTCCTTCTTCTGGTTCGCGCAGCTACTTGAACTCGATCGGTTCGCCATTGACGGCCCAGCTCACGCCGAAGCGGTCGGTCAGCATGCCGAAGGTCTTGGCCCAGAATGCGGGTGCCAGCGGCATCGTCACTTGGCCACCTTCAGAGAGCGCATTGAAGACGTTCTGGGCCTTATCGACCGTGTCGTACTGGAGCGCGAGCATGACGCCTTTGATGCCTTCGAATGGCATTCCGGGCGGGGTATCGCCGGCAAACAGCATCGCACCACCGGGTAGCGCCAGGCAGGCGTGCATGATGCTGTCCCCACTGGGGACGGATCCGCCACAACCTTCGTCCGGGTTGGCAGGCGCCGGCATGTCGGCGTAGCTCATCATGGTCTCGATCTTCGCCCCGAGCGCCTCTTCGTAGAATGCAAAGGCTTCTCGAGTGTTGCCGTTGAAACTGAGGTAGGGAGTAAGGGTAGTGCTCATGGTGGGCTCCTGTTGCCAACGTGGCTGAGTTCGATGTGTCGGCATCATTTAGTCGAACGGTTTCGACGCCTTTCGACAACCCTAGGCGAAAATTTCTCAATAACCCAATCCGCTCCTGGGAGGCCAACCAGATTTCGCTGCGTTACAGCATCAGTCGCTGTGCAATGACTGCCCTCGCAAGCAGAGCCTGAACGCCGATTCCAAAGCTTGGTATCTGGTGCGACGGTACACCAAAAAAATGTGTTAATGATAATTATTGTCAGCTAGTGTTCGCCCGCCTTTTCACCCCCTCTCCTTTCCCCAGCCCAAGGATCGCTCTGTCGATGCGCCGCACGTTCGTTTCGCTCTGCCTGCTTCATGCCGTATCCCCGCCTGCCTGGGCCGGTTCCTTGAATGAGGCCGAACCCGCCCTGGTCGAGCTGCAAGCCCTGAGCATCGATGCCAACGCCTTTGATGCCGAGCGTGCCGATGGCCCGGTGCAGGGCTATCGGGCCACTCGCTCGGCAAGTGCGACCCGCACCGACACGTCCCTGCATGAAACCTCGCAATCGGTGAGCGTGGTGCCTCGCGATGTGATCGAAACTTCGATACAGGCGGTTTCGCCCATACCCTGCTGACGGGCGGGTACACAGCCGCGGCCTGGACCTCAATGTCGCGGGCAACCTGACGCCTGAGTGGCGGGTGATTGGGGGCTATGCCTATGTCGATGCCGAGGTGACCAAGGATAATACCTTGGCCTCCGGCACACGACTGGCCAACATTCCACGCAACACCTTCAGCCTGCTCAATATGTACGAGTTCCAGGATGGCCTGGCCCGGGGCCTTGGGCTGGGCATGGGCGTCAAGTACGTCGATGACCGTGCCAGGCAGACCAGTGCACAAACCTACACAATGGAGCAGTACAGCGTGGTCGACCTATTGAGCTTCTATCAGCTCAACGAACATGTGCGCCTGAACCTCGACGTGAAGAATGTATTCAACAAAGGGTATGACGAAGGTGCGTTCAACACCTATGTGTACCCAGGTGCGCCGCGTACGGTTCAAGCGGGTATCGCCTATACCTTCTGAGCCGTACACCGTTGCGGGTGCCGGCCCGTGCAAACGCCCTTATAAAGGCAGCGGTGCTTACGGTTGCCGGTGCGGGCTAGCAGTTGCGGGGTTAATCCAACGGCTCAGCGAGACGCCACAAGTGACCAACGTTATAGTCGCCCATCATTGCCCTCCAAGGAACGTATTATGAAAAACCCAAGAGAACGCGCCGCCGAAGGTCTCCAGGTCGGAGACCAGTTCACGATAGTCCGCTGCTTTTCAGATGACGATATTCTTCAATTCGCACGGATTTCTCGAGACTACAATCCGGTTCATTGCGATACACACTACGCAGAGCTGCGCAGGTTCAAGGCCCCTATAGCCCATGGCCTTCTGACCGCCAGCCTCCTCACCGAAATTGGAGGGCAAATCGGTTGGCTGGCGACAGGGATGAGTTTCGAGTTCAAACGCCCCGTTTACGCGGGAGACCCGCTCACCTGCCACTGGGTCATCGCTGACATCGATGAGCGAGGTCGCGCCAGGGCCGACGTCAGGATAGTCAACGCAGAAGGCATCACTGTACTGCAAGCAACGACGTCAGGTGTGCTACCAGGAACGGTAGAACGTGAACGCCTCAAACAGATGCTCTGCGATGGAGATCCCAGCAATGGTGCTGCCCCAAAGCGGCCCTGACCAGAAACCGTCGGGGATCCGTGCGACTGTCTGCCTACTCAGCGATCATCGTGCGTGCCAAGGCGTAGTTCGCTATCCTTTTCAATGCCCCCGCCGAAGCTGATCGCCCCTGTCGGCCAGCTCTGGTTCATCGACTCCCTTCCAATCCCCCGGAGCTACATGGACGAGCTAAGCGTTTTCAGAAATCCTCACTGGCAAGTGACCCATCGACGAGATGCACGTTATGACGGTTATTTGATCATTTCATCCGCAGAGGCGGCTTCGGATCTCAGCGATTTGGGCAACGAAGCCTTGTCGTCTCTGGGTTTGGTAATGAAAACGTTGGAACTTGTGCTGAAAAAGGCGTATTCCCCCTACAAGGTAGTGTTTTACAAATTGGGGTTCTCTCCTGGTTTCAACGTACATTTTCATGTCGCTCCAGTCTCGCAAGACTTGCTGGAACAGATATCAAAACACCCTGGTTATGCCGACGACCCTGATGGTAATGACGCCATTGTTTTTCTGAGTCGGGAATACTGCGAAAGGCCCCTTACCGCTGAAGAGACGCAAAAGCAGCTCGCGGCGGTTCGTCTGCTCAGGGCCTTCCTTGACTAAGACACTCGCGGCTACTGCCCTCGTTACTGTTTGATCGGCCGGTTGGGATCGATCCCGATTGTCACATCTGCAATCGTGCCGTTAAACGGAAATGGCGCAGCCTCGCGATAGGCTGCGGTGACCGCCGAGCCAAGGTCCATGCCGATATCGAGCGTTTCAGTGGCCGAGAAACGTCCGGGCACAGCCATTTTTACCTCCCCTTTGCCCACCCGTTCGTCATTGACGTACAACTCCACCGAACCGCCGAAATGTTCGACAAAGGGCCGGAACGGTAGCTGTGTATAGCGCATCACGATCTTTGCCTTGCCTGCAGGGAGCTTGTCGGTGGACTCGATGTGATAGGTTTCCCTGCCAAAGAAGTTGTAGTCGTAATTGACCTTTCCATCTTTCATGTACAAGGAAAAACCGGCGGAGCTCCCACCTTCCGCGATGATCACGCCTTGGCCTGCATCGTCGGGAACCACCACGTTGGCCGTAATACTGTGCGAGCGTTGATACACCGGCAGTGAGCTGCCTTCAGGGATGCGGGTTACGCCTGGGGTGTAGCGAATTTTGCTGCGACCGGCAATGATCGACGGCCGCCCGACGCCAGCAGCGCGTTCGATGAAGCGGTCATCCAGGGGGAATACCTGGTACTTGGCCGCTTCCTGGTCGAACACCGCCTCCAGTTCCTTGAGTTTTTGTGGATATTGCGCGGCCAGGTCATCCGCTTCGGAAAAATCCTTGTCGATGTTGTATAGCTCCCACTTATTGTTCGCAAAGCCCACCGAGCCGCTCAACTTCCAGGGTGCGCCATGACAGGAGGCGGCGACCCAGCCATCGTGATAGATGGCGCGATGTCCCCCCGTTTCGAAATACTGCGTGGTGCGCGTTTGCGCGGCATTGGCATCGGCGAAGGTGGATCTCATGTCCCTGCCCGCCATGGGCAACTGAGCGAAACCGTCCACGGTCCTGGGTGCAGGTATCCCGGCACTGGCAAGAATGGTCGGGGTAATGTCGATGGCATGCTCGAACTGGGTGCGCAACCCTCCTCTGTCGGCGATGCCCTTGGGCCAGGAAACGATAAGCCCATTTCGCGTGCCGCCAAAGTGCGAAGGCACCCGCTTCATCCACTGAAAAGGCGCCGAGCCTGCCCATGCCCAGCCGACCGGGTAGTGGTTTTCATGCAACGGGTTACCGATTTCATCGAGCTTGGCGATTTGCGCTTCGACGCTGTCGGGGATGCCGTTCTGGGTCATCATGTTGTTGAGCGTGCCGTTCAAGCTGCCTTCGGCACTCGGCCCGTTGTCACCGGCAACAAAAATGATCAGCGTATTGTCGGCGTTGGGCAATGCCCGGACGGCGTCGATCAGGCGCCCTATTTCATGATCGGTTTGTGCGAGAAACCCGGCAAACGCTTCCTGATGGCGTGCATACAACCTCTTCGCGTCTGCACCCAGTGAGTCCCAGGCCTGGATCTCGTCGGGGCGTGGGGTCAGTTTCGTGTCTTGTGGAATCACGCCCAGTTGCTTCTGGCGCGCCAGGGTCTGTTCGCGGACTCGGTCCCAGCCCTGGTCGAACTGGCCCTTGAACTTATCGATCCATTCCTTGGGGGCATGCAACGGTGCGTGCGTGGCCCCGCTGGCAAAATAGACGAAGTAAGGTTTGTCGGGGGTAATGGCCTGCTCGCGGTTGACCCAGGCGATGGCATCGTCGACCAGGTCGGTAGTGAGGTGATACCCCTGCTCCGGCTTCTTCGGTGGTTCCACCGCCAGGGTATTGCGATAGAGCTGTGGCTCCCATTGACTGGTTTCGCCACCGTGGAAGCCATACCAGTAATCGAACCCCAGGCCGGTCGGCCAGTGTTGGAAGGGGCCGTTGGGTTGGGTTTCCCAGTCCGGGGTGTTGTGCCATTTGCCGAAGGCGGCGGTGCTGTAGCCGTTGTCACGCAGGATGCGGGCAACACTGCTGGTCGATTTCGGCCACACGCTGTTATAACCGGGAAACCCGGACGAAAGCTCGGTAATGGTGCCGTTGGCCACCTGGTGATGATTTTGCCCGGTCAGCAAGGCCGCACGCGTGGGCGAACAGATGCCCGTAGTGTGGAAACGGTTGTAGCGCAAACCGTCCGCGGCAAGCTTGTCCATGTTGGGTGTGGGTACGGGCCCACCAAAGGTGCCTGGCTGACCGAAGCCGAGGTCATCGATCAGGATCAGGACGACGTTCGGCGCACCCGCTGGCGCCTTGACCGGTTGTGGAAAGTCCGCGGTGGAGTCGGCAAACGTCTTGCCGATCTTGCCCTTGAAGGCGGGGTCGGGGATTGGCAGTGCCGAGCGGTCCTGAGCAGGCGTTGCGTAAACGACCGAACTCAGGCTCAAGGCCAGGAGGCTCAAGAGTGCCAGACCGCTGCAGGGCAACAATGCTTTTGATGTGCTCATGGTTTTGCTTCCGTGCGTTGCGGCTTCAACAGCCAGGCGGCCAATGCCGGTAGCAGCAGAATCGCGCCGAACATGTTCACCAGGAACATGAAGGCCAGCAGGATGCCCATGTCGGCCTGGAACTTCAGTGCCGAGAAGGCCCAGGTGGCCACAGACAGGGTCATGGTCACCGCCGTGAATACCGACGCGGTACCACGCTGCTTGAGCGCTTCGACGAAGGCTTGCTCCAGGCTCATGTTGCGCTCATGCATCTCATGCTTGATCCTCTCGAAGAGGTAGATGCCATAGTCGACCCCTACCCCGACACCCAATGCCACAACGGGCAAGGTATTGACCTTCAGGCCGATACCCAGGGTCGCCATCAGCGCATTGCACAGCACTGTGACCAATGCCAACGGCACAATGATGCACAGGGTCACGCGCCAGGAGCGGAACATCCACAGGCACAGCAGCGCCACCGAAGCGAACAGGGCACTGTTGACCACTTTGTCGGCCGCGTGCACGACTTCGTTGGTTGCCGCCATCACGCCGACGTTGCCCGAGGCCAGTTCGAAGGTGAGGTCATCACTGTCGTAAGCGGCCTTGAACGCCTTGATCCGTGTCATCAGCTCGTTAATGGTGCTGGCCTGGTGATCCTTGGTGTAGATCGATACAGGAATGGCGTTGCAGGCGCTGTTCATGTACTCGGTGCCACTGCGGGTCGCGAAGCCGATGCCCTGGGCGATCTGCGGCACCAACTCGGGCAGCACGTGCCATTTCAAGTCGGTTTCGGCATAGGCCTGGGTGATGTTGTTGACGAACGCGCTCAGGCTGCGCACCGAAGCCACACCGTCATCCTGGCGCAGGTAGAGTTCGAACTCTTCCAGCGGTGCCAGCACCTCGCGCTTCACACAAGGGGTTTCGTCGCCTTTGGCGCTGGCGATGATCTGCAGCAGGTCGACACCGGTGGCGAAGTGGCTGGTGATCATCGCCACGTCCTGGTTGTAGCGCGAGTTTTCACGCAACTCCGGTACTCCCGCGCCCAAGTCGCCCACGTGCAGGTTCCTGGCCTGGTACAGGCCGCCAACCAGCAGAACGGCACCGATCAACAGCGCGACCAGGCTGCCGCGACGGGTCGCAAGCCGACCGATGCTTTGCCAAAGGCCGCTGCCGAGGGTTTCCTTGCCACGCAATTTCTGGGCATCGGCCGCCGACAGGCGCATGAACGACAGCAGGATCGGCAACAACATCTTGTTGGTGATGATCATCACCGAAACGCCGAGGGTGGCGGTGATCGCCAGCTCTCGGACCATCTCGATATCCACCAGTGCAATCACCACAAAGCCCAAGGCATTGGCCAACAATGCCACGGCGCCGGGAATGAACAGCTTCTGGAAACAGTTGCGCGAAGCCGTGACGCTATCGGCGCCGGCCAGTGTTTCCAGTTTCCAGGCGTTGGTCATCTGCACGGCGTGGGACACGCCAATGGAGAAAATCAGAAATGGCACCAGAATCGACATGGGGTCCAGCCCCAGGCCTGCCAATGGCAGGATGCCGAGCAGCCACACCACAGGCACTACTGCGCAAATCAGCGCCCAGCCGGTCAGCATCAACGAACCGCAGTACCAGAACAGCAGCACGGCGGTAATCACAAAGGCCACCACGAAGAACAACAGCACGCCCGAAGCACCTTCGGCGATATCACCAATGGATTTGGCAAAGCCAATGACGTGGATGCTGACATCGCCGGCCTGGTTTTCCTGGCGGATTTTTTCCAGTTGCGCCGCGACGTTCTGCAGGTCCAACCGCTCACCGCTGGTGGGGTCCTTTTCCTGCAGGGTGGCCACGACCATGGCCGAGGACAGGTCATTGGAAACGATGCGCCCAACCCAGTCGGATTTGAGCGTGCGTTCACGTACCTGGGCCAGTTGCTCGGGCTTGCCTGCGTAATCGGAGGCCACCAGGTTACCGCCGGTGAAGCCCTCCTCCACCACTTCGGTGTAACGCACATTGGAGGTGAACAGCGATGTCACCGAGCTGCGCTCCACGCCGTTGAGAAAAAACACCTCGTCCGATACCTTGCGCAACACGGCCATGGACGCTGGCGAGAAGATCTCGCCCTTGTTGTTCTTCACCGCGATCAGAATCTTGTTAGCCCCACCGAAGTCTTTCTGGTACTTGAGGAAGGTCCCCATGTATTCGTGGTGCAGCGGGATCATCTTGAAGAACCCGGCCTCGACCTTCAGGTTGGACGCGCTGTAGCCCAGACCCAGGGTCAACAAGATAAACAATGCCAGCAGTGGCTTGCGCTGATGGAAAATCCAGTACGAAACCTTGCCTACCAGGCCCCTGGAAAAATCCTTGCGATTGAGGTTGTCAACGTCGCTTATGATTTCCTGCTTGGTCATGACCTCACTCCCCTTTCGCTGCAACGAGCGCAGTCAGTGACTCGATGCCACGATCGCCCACGGCCAGTGTCTGGCCATCTGTCAATTGCACGCCTTGTGCAAGGCTCGCTGTGCTTGGACCGCTCAGTGCCCGGAAGCTCAAGCCATCGTCGTCACTGGCGAGTACGATGCCGCCATTGCCCAGCGCGACAATGCGCCCGCTGCCCAGTTGCAGGCTGCCGTTGATGGCCAGGGTGGTGCCGGTGTCGATCTTGCTCCAGTTCTGGCCTTTATCCGCGGAACGCCAGATGTTGCCGCGCATGCCATAGGCCAGCAGCGCGCCGTCGCGGGTTTGCAGGGCACCGAAAAAACTGCCCTGGTAGGGGCTCTCGATGGCTTCCCAGGTCTGCCCTTGATCGAGGGAATGGGCCAGGGTGCCGCTCTCCCCGACCAGCAACCATTGCCCCTGGGCGTTGAGCACCTGGGCGATATGACGGTCGAAATCTTCGCCCAGGATCATCCGTCGCTCCCAGCTGGCACCGCCATCGCTGGACTCCAGGTACACGCCGAATGCCCCCCAGGCCACCATATGCATGCCACCCATGGCAGCCACCCCCAGCAGTGACTCACCACCGGTGTCCGCCTGCACTGGCTGCCAATGCAAGCCGCCATCTCCGGTATGCAGCAGCGTGCCGCCATGGCCCACTGCCGCGCCTTGCTGCGCATTGGCAAAGGCCAGCGCAGTCAGCGTGCGGTTGACCGGGGAGCGCAGGCTTTGCCAGTGCTGGCCCTGATCGTCGGAGTACAACACCACGCCTCGCTCACCGACGGCGACAAGACGTTCGCCGGTCTTTTCCAGGTCGAGCAGCAGCACCTTGTCGGCGGCGATGGGATAGTCGAGTACGGTTGCCTGAGCGAGAGCAGCCGGTAACGCAGCGATCGTCCACAGCGCAAGCGCCAGTGACGGCAGACGATAAGAGAACATATGAGCAATCCACCCTGGGAAAATCGAATTGACCCACGCGGCACTAACGCACCGCGCAGGCTCAGGACTCAACGTCCGAGACGACGCAACGCATCGGCCTGGAAGTCAACGAAACGGCCCTTGGCGCCGAATTTCCAGGGTGATTTTTCCTGGTTGGACAAGCCCGCGATGTAGTAGCTGCCGTTGCTCAGGTCATGCCAGACGTTGGCCGCGTACCAAGGTACCTGGGCATCGTAATACTGGATCAGCGGGTGCACGCCGACGCGCCACAGCGAACCACGGGTGTCGTAGGCATCGGTCGCCAATACCGACCAGGAGTCTTCGTCCAGGTAGAAGAAGCGCTTGCCGTAGACGTGCTTGGCGTCCGGACGCAACGTAGCCTCCACGACCCAGACACGGTGCAGCTCGTAGCGCATCAGGTCGGGGTTGGGTGTACCGGGGGTGAGGATGTCCTTGTACGGAATCTCTTTGCTGCCCAACTTGTAGTCGTTGTAGGGAACGTACATTTCCTGCTTGCCCACCAGCTTCCAGTCAAAGCGATCCGGCGCGCCATTGAAGGCGTCGAAGTCGTCGGTGACGCGCAGGCCTTCGGTGCCATCGTTGACGTTGTCGTATGCAAGGTCCGGAGCGCGGCGCACGCGGCGCTGGCCAACGTTATAGATCCAGGCCGAACGCACTTCCTTGACCTGGTCGATCGGTTCCTGGACCAGCTGGATGGTCCCGGCCAGGGTTGCAGGCGCCAGGAAACGTGCGGTGTAGTTGAGCAGGCGGTTGGGCGACTGCTTGTCCATGTTGCTGTCGAATACGCGATTCTCGAGCACCTTTACATCGTAGAAGTCGCCGCTGGGCCGGACCGGGAACGAGCTGTAGGTACGTTCCAGGCCACCGCCGAGGTAGCGCACGGTGTGGTTCCAGATTGCTTCCAGGCCGTTCTTCGGAATCGGGAATGGGGTCGTCGTGCCATTAAGGTTGGCCAGGCCGAAGCCGTTGAGCTCGGCATTGACCGACTCGCTCTTGACCCTGGCAGCGATGTCGGCCGGCACGGTCGCGGTGCGGTGGGTCGGATACACCGGCATCTGGAAGTTCGGGTACTTGGCGAACAGCGCCTGCATACCCGGAGTCACTTTGTCCTGGTACTGCGCCAGGTTCTTTGCCGTGATGGTGAACAGCGGTTTTTCCGAAGCGAAGGGGTCGATATAGCCCTTCTGCGCCGACCAACCGGCCGGCGGCTGCGCAAGGCCACCGGTATAAGCCGGAATGCTGCCATCGGCATTGCCTTTCATCTCACCGCCAAGCGGCGTCAGGTCGGTGCCCAGGCGGGCGGATTCTTCGGCAGTGACCTTGGCTGTAGCCGGGCCACAGAGGCTCAACAATACGGCGCTGGCAAGGGCGGTCAGGAGCACGCCCCGGGTCGATATTTTCATGTGTGAGTACCTTTTATTGTTGTTAGAAGCTGTAGCTGTAACTGGCCGCGAAGAAATCGTGATCACGCAGCGGGTCGTATTGCGCACTGTTGTCGAAGGTGACGTAGCTCAGGTCGATCTTGTGTTGCTTGTTGTAGTCGAAGCTCAAACCGACACTTTCGGTGAGGCGGCCTTCGTTGAACTGCCCGTCCATGGATACCCCTTCCACGTCCTGGCCCAGGAACACGAACGGAGAAGCGGTTACCGACGTGCCGAGGAAGTTGGAGTAGTCCAATTGCCCACGCAGGCGATAGCCCCAGGAGAAATCGGTGACATAGCCATCGTTCTTCGCACCGTCGGGCTGGGTGTTGCCCAGTGAACCAAGGGCACCGGTGCTGGGGGCTGCACCGAAGCCGAAGATGAAGGAACGCCCATAACGCTCGTTATCCTTGAAGTCGGGAACGTTGTTCCATTGAAACCCCACTTCGCCGACCACCGTCAGGTTCTCGGCGCCGAACACGTTGGGGAACAGGTTCACCGCGTTCAATTGCAACTGGGTTTTCTCGAAGCGGTTCCAGCCTTCGGTCAAGGCGACGCGTTGACCGACCACCGATTGCTGCAACTGCGCCAAAGGGCCCACGCCGCCGAGGGCGCCGTTGAGCAAGTCGGCACCGTTGAGTTGTACCGGCTGGTTGGGCGAGTGGCTCAGTTCACCGGCCAGCGACCAACTCTTGACCGTCGTGGTGAAGCTGATGCCGTACAGGCGTATATCTTCCGGGTATTCCCAGCTTGGCCCGATGCCGCCCAATGCGCCGCCGGCCGGTGCGTTGGGAAACTGCTCAGGCACCGTTGGCGCGTCGTTGCGGATCGCCAGGTACGGTGTGCGCGAGTGGTAGTTCATGTAGTAAACGCCCACCTCGCCATCCAGCGCATCGACCGGGATGCGCAAAGCCAAGCCCCATTGACCGCTGTCTTTGGGGTCCTTGCCTTTGTTCAACGGCAGGTAGGCACCGGCGTTGATCGCCTGGGCCGAGGTCAGCGTATTAGGGTTGCCCAGGGTGATGCCAACATCGCAACTACCGGGGTCGCGGGCAATCGCACTTTCGGTCACCGACCAGTAATGGCCACAGCCTTCCACGGCAGTGCTTTCATACTTGAGCTGGTAGAAGCCTTCCATGGAAATGCCCGCCGGCAAGCCCAGGTTGAAGTAGCCCATCCACACCGGGATCAGGGCTTCCTTGAGCTCCGTACCCGGGCGGCGCAAGGCCGGCACATCGAGTGGGCTGATCTGGTTCAAGCCCTGGATATAAAGGCTCTCCCCCCAGTTCACGACTTGTCGGCCAAGGCGCACTTGCAGCGGCGATTCGTCGATATAGAAGGTGTCGTAGACATAGGCATCGAGCAGGTAGACGCCTTTGTACTTTTGCAGGTCCTCATAGCCGTCATCGGACAGCGGCGAGTGCTTCTGGTACCCGTTGGAAATACTCCCCAGGTTAACGTCTTCATCTTCCAGGGCCTGGTCGTACCAGCCCTTGACCCGCACCAGGCCGCCCAGGTCGCCATTGCGCAGCGAGACGTCGGTGACAAACTTGCCGATGCTGGAGAATCGGTCACCCTTGTCATAGTTCAGGTTGCCCGGGTCGATACGCCCGGAAAGCCCGCCCTGCTTGCCCACCGAACGTCCGTTGGCACCGGAATACAGTTTGTTGGAAGCCTCTTCGGAACGCCATTGTGAACCCACTGAAAGTGTGGTGTTCCACTCCCCTTTCCACTCATCACCGACATCGAACGTGACGGCCTGGGCACCGCCAGCGGCAGACAGCGCGACGGCAACAGCCAAGGGTTTCAAACGGGAATGACGCTTATTGTTATTGTGTGGCATTGCAGACCTCTAGAGGCGTCGCTCTTTTGCCAGGCACGTGTGGGGGCTACCCGCCACGTGATGGCAGAGCTTTATTGTTGTGTCGATTATGCGAGCTGGAAAAAATGCGTCTTGTTAATGCATGACAGCAATTTGTCTTTACGCGCACCTTTCAGGTGTAGGTGATCATTACCTTGGCGTGCTCATCGGGCTTGCCCAGTGCTGTAAAGGCGTCGGCCACACCTTCGAGGGGTACTGAAGCCGTGATCAACGGCGAGGCATCGAGTTCGCCGTCAGCCAGGGCGAACAAGGTCTGTGCGAATTCCTCGCCGTTGTAGCCATAGGCGAAGCTCACATTCATTTCCTTGGCGATGCCAATAAGCGGTTCGATCCTGTCCGACTCCATGCACACACCCACCACGATCAAGCGGCTGCGCGGCGGTGCGTTTTGCAGCACTTGTTGGATCATGCCCGCAATACCGACGCATTCGAACACCACGCACGGCTTTGGCTGGGGGCCGATGCCGAACACCGCCATCGGGCCCTTGATGTCGTAACCGGCAGGCGCTGCCACATCGATCCAGGATTGATACGGGGATTGCTCGGCCGGATTGACTACAACGTCCGCGCCCATTCTTTCTGCCAGCGCGCGGCGCTTGGGCGAGAAATCCGAGGCCACCACAGGGCCGATACCGCGCGACTTGAGCACGGCAATCATGGCCAGGCCGATGGGGCCGCAACCGACCACGATCGGGACCTCGTTACCGGCCAGCGCGGCACGATTAACGGCGTGAACAGCCACTGACATGGGCTCGGTCAACGCCGCCAGATGCGCCGGCAGATCACCAGGCACCGGCACCAGCAAGGCTTCGGACAGGGCCATTTGCTCGCCATACCCACCCGGATAAAGGCTGGAGTAACCGACATGCTCGAACCCGGCCTGATTGAAAATGAACGGCATCGAACAGACGCGTGTACCGACCTTGTGCGTTTTGTCGCAGCCCGGCCCATGGTCGAGGATTTCGGCACAGAATTCGTGACCGAAGACCACGTCCTGATTGACGTCGAAGTCGACTGGAATCCCCCCTCGCCTGAAGTTGCTCAACACATGTTCGCAATGGTGAAACATGTGCAGGTCAGACCCGCAGATCCCGCAGGCCAGGGTCTTGACCAGTACCTCGCCGGCTGCAGGCATCGGTGCATCGAGGGTGTCGACCCGCAGTTGTTTGTCGCGCATCACTACCGCTTTCATAAGTGATCTCTCTTGTTCTTGTCGGGTTACTGCACGGGCTTGGCCAAGCCAAGGTCCTTGGGCGGATACTTCTGGAAGGTGGCCAGGTGACGACCCGCCTGGGAGAGGATGCGTGGCAAGCCCCACTCGAAGTTGCGGTGGCCGGTGCTGGTCTGTTCCTTCGGATCGACGTACAGGTTGTAGACCCAGGGCGACATGCCCGTGCTGGTCACCAGCGACTCGTCGATGTTGGCGCCGGGGTGTTTCACATCGAAGATCTTGAAGTGGACCTTGAACTCCTCCCAACGCATGGCCATGAACTGGCGCTCGGCGTACATGAACACCGCATCACGATTGGACTTGCCGGCATCGGCGAGCAGGAAGGAGGTCTGATCGACGCCGTCGATGTAGCGGTCGGCGGGAATCTTGTCGGCACGCCCCGCCACCGCCAGGCTGGTGTTGAACAGGTCCATCAGGTCAAACAGGCCATCGCTTTCCTGGCCCGCGGGCACCATGCCCGGCCAGTAGGCAATGCCGGGAACGCGCACTCCGCCCTCCCAGGTAGTGCCCTTGCCGCCACGGAACGGGGTATAGCCACCGTCCGGCAACAGGTCTTCGGACGGGCCGTTGTCGGAAGTGAAGAACACCAGTGTGTTGTCGAGCTGGCCGGTGTCCTTGAGCGTCTGCATCAGGCGCCCGACGATATCGTCGACTTCGACCACCGCATCCTTGTAGGGGAAGCCTGCCGGGCTCTTGCCTGCGTAGCCCTTGGCCGGGTAATTGTCGTTGTGCACCCGCGAGAAGGCATGTACCAGGTAGAACGGTTTGCTGGCCTTGGCCGAGCGACGGATGAAATCGTCGGAGAAGTCGGCAAATTTCTGATCGATTTCGGCCAGGGCCTCGATCGAATCGATCGGCTCGGCAACCTTGGCCAACTCGCCGCGCTTGCCGCTGGTAATTGCCGAGCGGCTGACCTGCTTCAAGGCCGCCATGCGCTCGGGGCGCAGCACCAGGTTGGGTACCATGCGCGCATCCAGGGCCTGGGAAAACTCGCTGGCAACACTGAGGATGCCGTAATACTCGTCGTAGCCCACTTGCTGTGGCTGGAAACCATCGGGCTCGCCGAGGTGCCACTTGCCCGAAAGCGCGGTGGCATAACCCGCTTCGGACAACAGGCCCGCCGCGGTCTGCTCCGACGCCCACGGGTTGACCTTCGGGCTTTCACCGGTAAGGATCGGGCGAGTCAGCCCGGTACGGGCCGGCAAGCGTCCCGTCATCATTGCCGAGCGTGTAGGCGTGCACGTGGGTTGGGCATAGGTGGACGTCAGCTTCAGGCCACCTTGGGCCAGGTTGTCGATGTGCGGCGTCGGTGCACCGATGCTGGTACCGCCGCCGTAGGCCCCCACATCCCCCCACCCCAGGTCATCGACCAACAGGATCAGGATATTCGGCTTGCGTCCGGTACGCTTTTCCAGGGCTGCCAGCCTTTCCATCACGGCCTTTTGCTGCTCGGGATGGACAACCACCGGTTGCATGTTTTCGGCGACGACCTGCGACTTGATAAAGGGATCACCCGCAGCAATGGCGGTTATTGGCGATGCGATCGCCAGGGTCAGCGCCATGGCGAGCGCGGACAGATAGAGCCTTGTCATTATTATTCTCCGAGTTGAAATGAGGCCGTACCTTCAACCGATCTGGCCACTTTCGCGCAGCCAGGCTTCGGAACGGCGCAGGCCTTCCTCCAGATCGACCTTGGGTTGGTAGCCGAGCATGTGTTGGGCCTTGGAAATGGAAACGCCCCCTTTGCGGGCGAACATGTACATCGTGTCAGGCGTGACTTCGCCCTTGATCTTGAGCACGCGGCCTACACTCCAGAGCAGGTGCGTGATCGCTACCGCCACGCACAATGGCAAGGAGCGCGGCGCGCCACGGCGACCCGCCCAACGCCAATGGTTGGAAAAGAACGCTTTGCACGTGGTCGGGCTGTCGCTACTGAGATGGAAAATGTGGCCGACGGCCTGAGGCAGGCCGGCCGCGAGCATGACGCCATCGAGCAGGTCATCGACGTACACGGGTGTGAAAATGCCCTTGCCGCCATTGGGCAGAATCAACGCCCCCGCCTTGGCCATTTTCATGGGCTCACTGAGCCAGGCTCGCGACCCCGGACCGTACACATCGCCCGGCCGCACGATGGTGCAGTCGATCTCACCCGCGGCATGGGCGGCCAACACCATGTGCTCACTGGCACCCTTGGCCACGCCGTAGCGATATTGGTTGCCGATCACCACATCGCTGCGTTCATCGGCGTCACCCTGATAGTCCCAGCCCAGCGCCGCAATAGAAGAAAACTGTACGAAGCGTCTGGCACCACCGGCAATGGCGGCATCCAGGCAGTTGCGCACGCCCTTCACCGAAACGTCGCGATAAAGCTTCCAGTTCGCTGCCAGCGACACAACCGCAGCCGTGTTGATGAACAACTCGCAGCCCTTGGCATGCTGGGCCCAGGCTTGTGGCCGTGTCAGATCGCCCGCCACGATGTTGTTGTTCGGGTCGGCGAACAAGTCCATGCCGCGCACTTCAGACCCGAGCGCCTTGTAGCGCGCTACCAGGGCGCGGCCGATGAAACCGCTGGCCCCGGTGATAAATACGGAGCGCGGAACGTCGGGGGTTTGCCCTGCTGTACCGCTGGGCATCATGGCGTTCGTCATAAAAATGTCCTGTAGCAATGGCCCATCTGCGCGTGCATGCACGCAGAACATCCGCCAGTCGGCGTGTTCTCGCTGCAGTGCACGAAGGGAGTCGCCACCTGCCGAACGGCAGGCAGCAACGGCGGTTATCAGCCGCGGGTGGTGTAATCGGCTGCGCGTGGCGTGATGTATTTCGCCGGTTCCAGGCCGCGCTCGCGTACCAGGTGATCGATCAATTGCATGATGTCGCTGGCATCCATCATGCCGAGGTAGTTGCCTTCGTTATCGAAGTTCACGTTGGCGCCATAGACCACCATGAAGGTATCGGTCGGCTCCGTGTTACTCGCCGGCGTCATGAATTGATGGATCGAGCCACCCGGCTCATACAGGTAGCTACCGGCAGTTTGGGGCTGATCCGGAAACTCCACGTAGTTCCATTTACCGGAGACGGTGAACAGGTGCACCGTGCCAGTGTGGTAGTGACGTGGCAGAACCACGCCCGGGTGAAACACCACGCGCAACACCCAGATACCCTGGTTGGGATCAAGGAACAGCGGCTGCACGTCGACACCCGGCACGCCCGGCATGGCGTCCTTGTACATCGGCAGTTCGTTGGTGTTCAGCGTGAGCAGGTCTTTGTGCTCGTAGACTGGAATCGGCATTGCCATTTGATTGTTCTCCTGATTTTTCTGGCTTCGGTTCACGGTAGGAACAGAGCCACATGCTGCATCAGGAGCGTCGTGAAAATTTGACATTTCACGCATGCAATATTTCAATACACGACACGTCAGGGTGAGAATTTTGGCAGTGCCTTGCCAACCGATACCTCCTTACAACAACAATAAAAGGCCCCAGCATGATCGATTTTGTCCGTGCCGCAGCATTGGCCAATTTTTCCGAATTTGCGGCGAAACAAGGCCTGCAGCCGGAAAAATTGCTGAAGCGAGCCGGCTTGCCGCTCGACCTCGAACAATTTCCCGACAGTCTTGTTTCCTACAGCAAAATGCTGGATCTGCTGGTGCTGTGCGAAATGGAATCGCAGAATCGGCTGTTCGCCATGCAATATGGCCTGGTCCAGGGCGTGAACGTGTTTGGCCCCCTGCTCTACCTGTTTCGCAATGCCAAGGACGTGCGCGAAGCGCTATCGGAATTGGCCGCCTATTACCACATCCACTCGGGCGCCGGTCGAATCACGCTCGACGAGCAGGACAAGCACGCAGTCATTGCCTACTCGATCACCGAGACGTCAATGCCCGGCTACCGCCAAGGCTCGGAACTGGCGGTGGGTGTCGGCATGCAACTGATGCGCACGTTACTGGGCAAGCGCTGGCAGCCCCAGGCGATATTGATCCGACACACCCCAGTCGTTGAACCTGCCCACTATCGTCGCGTCGTCGGCATGGTCCCGAGCTTCAACACGGCCTATAACGGGTTGATGTTCGAGGCCAGTTTGCTCGACACCCCTCTGGAATCCGCCGACCCGGCCCTGCACCGGCTGATTCGCCAGCACCTCGATCACCTGGCGCAAATGTCCGCCCAGGAGCTGCCGACGCTGGTCCAGCAACTGATCCGAAACTTCATGCCCGAAGGCCGTGCCACCCTCGAGTACATTGCCGCCTACATGCACCTCAGCACGCGCAAGCTGCAGCGCCAACTGGAACTTGAAGGCTACACGTTCCAGGACCTGCTGACCGAGTCGCGCCAGGCCATGGCATGCCACTATCTGCAAGACTCGACCATCAAGATTTCGCAGTTGGCCGACTTGCTCGGCTATGCCGACCAAAGTGCATTCAGCCGTGCCTTCCAGCGCTGGCATGGGTTGAGCCCCAGGGAGTGGCGCAAGCGTTTGGTCGACAAGCCGGGCAACCCGCAGAAGCGTCATCCATTGACCCATTCCTGAGGCGCATCGACCGCAATTGCGACGGGCACTGCGATTACCGCGCCGCTATTGCCAGACCGTACGAACACTCACCGATCTTCGAGCGTGCCAAAGCGTAGGGCAAATGCCATGTAATCGGGACGGAAAATGGCCTGGTCGAAAAGGAACAGTGCTCTGTGTCGCAGCAGACGCTTGATCTCGTTGAGCGGGCCGTCGAAATGCACGGCGTTGCCGAGGTTCACGTCTGTCAGATCGGTGTCGAGAAAGCCAGGGAGTTGCTCTATGCGCATCTTGTTATTCTCCTTAAGACTGAATGTCGTACAGCCCGACGTTGCGCCGAAGCTGCCGAATACCGCGGCTTGCCGCGTATTTCGTGAGGAGCAGTGTATAGACGGGCGTGCTGCCAACCTTTCATTCGACGACAGTGTTTTATCATTTCATGACTGTGCATGACAGTTGATCCGGGATTACTCGAAGCATTGCTGGCGAAAGTCTTTTTTGGGGGGGCGCCACACCGCAACCTGGAGCAGCCGTGCCCCCTCACTTCACCTGTTCGATAAACTCGACAGGGTTCAGTAAGGTCCAGTTTGGGATCTGCGGTGTCTCTGACACATAGATAGCGATGCGTTGATTTGGCCAGGCTACCTCAACATCCGCCACGACTGCGCCTGTGTTGTCCAAGAGCTGGTATCCGATCAAGGGCATGCCAAATCCCTTTTGTCGGGCGTGCAGCAAGGCGCCATGAAACGCCAGGTCAGCCAACTCCATGACACCGTTCCAGTCAGTGGCAATAATGTGCTGTTCGCGCCGCAGGCGAATGAGCGCTTTCATATTGATGGCTGAGATAAACAAGTGATCATGCATCGGCTGCTTGCGGTGGCAGTCAGCACAGAGTGGGCGCAGGTTGGCGCTGGAGTTGTCCGACCTGACGCCGTTGACATGATGGACATGCAGCAGGTGCCGATGGTCGGACAGATTTACACCGCATTGATCGCAATTGAATCTGCAGCGCTGCCGTACTTCGGCGGAGATCGCCTGCCAGTCCTTCGAATAGTCGGTATTACCCATAGTCTGAGATAGACGCTGAGGCAGGTGGCGAAAGACGGTACTGTAGGTTTCGAAGAAATCGGCGATAGCAAACCTTTGCCATATATGCTGGCGGTTGCTTTCATGGCAGAAGTTCTGATAATTGAGTTTTTCCAGACAGTTCTTGCACACCCGCAGGCTGGACTCGACCTCGTCATAACTGCCACGATTGTTTTTGCCGGTGATTTTGAATACACCGTTCAGGTTGTTGGTGACAACATACCGCTCGAATCGCCCCTTCGAACGCATGTCGCCGAGTGTCTTGCAATCGGCTACGTGAAAGCGCTTGCCCTTCTCCGGTGCCGCTTGCACCACATCGACGGGAGCGTATTGATCTGGGATATAGAGGAGCACCTGACGACCATGGACGCTGAGCAGTCCCCCGAGGACGTTGAGGTCATCAAGCTTGATCTCCTTGCCGCCCTGCAGCTCGATGTCGATCGGATCCAACTGCGCTACCGCCGTCCAGTCGAATTCGATCACTTGCGTACCCAGGCGTTTGACCTCTCCCCACAGCTCGGATAAATCAACCCTGATTTCCATCGAGCCTCTCGATTATGTTGCGGATCTGCAGCTCGGAGTTGGTAATCACCCGAAAATTGACCCGTCGCGACAAGCTTGCAATCTCGGTTTGCGTGGTGGAGTCCAGAATGCGGCGCGACGAGGAGTAGCCGACGGCCGCAAAGTTCGAGCGCACCCATTCCTTGTCTGCCCCGCTGGTCAGTAGTGACAGTACGTTTTCCAGCACGGAACGCGTCCGGCCCTGGGACAGTGCCATATTCGGAAAATAAGCCTGTTCGCCATGCAAGGTGCCCCAGTCGCTGCTGGTATGTCCCTCGATGCGGATCTCCTCGATAGCTTCGCGGTAGCGGGTCAATACCGCGACATAACGCGGAAAGAAGTCCGACAAGATGATTTTGAACTGGCTGCTCAGTTCAGGCGAACCGGTGCTGAAAAGCACTTCGGGATTATTGAAGGTCACTTCCAGGGTGTTGCGCTCGATCTTGGCATTCCAGCGTTTCAGATCACCCTCGAATTCTTTCGCCAGATCGTTGTAGATCTTGACCTGGGTATCCTTGTAGGCGACAGCAATCTCCTTGATGTTCTCGCGCTCCACCTGAACGTAGTACATGTAGGCCACGGCCATGAACAGGAACAGCATCATCAGGCCCGACATCATGTCCGAAATGCCGATCCAGTGTTCGGCATCTTCCTTGTTCGTTCGCCTGGACTGGAACAATTTGTTCAGCGTACTCATTGCATGCGTACCCGCTGGGTCAGTTCGGCATGGTCATCGGCAATTCGACGAGATATGGTCGCCAGCGCCGAGCCCATCTCCCTGAACACCTTCTCCAGTTCGCGCCCGATGGCCTGATCCATAGCGTTGAGTTGCGCCTGCAGGGACGCATTGGCCCGCTCGGTAGCTTCCCTGACCTGAGCTTCGACAGCCCCCAAGGTACGGTTGGCCGTCCCTTGGATCTGCGTTTCGGTGTGGCTGAGGCTGCCTTCAACCGAAGTACGCAGTGTCGCCATGGTCGACTCGATAGCCGAGGACAGGCTACCTTGAATCTGCTCCGTCACCCGCCTGAACTCCTCGGCCAAGGCACGGGTAGTCTGTTCCACCGCCTGCCCCATATGCTGCTCGAGAGACTGCGAATTGAGCAGCATGGCTTCGAGTGTTCTACGCACGGAGGCGCCGAATTCTTCGGCCGCATCTTTCATGTTCAGGCCAATCTGCTCGGTTTGCGAACTGATCACATGCGACGCATCAGTCAGCGCGGTGTTGGTACGCTCCACCGAACGGCCAAACTCAAGCGCTCCTTCGTGCATGGTGGACATCACCGTGCCCATCTTCTCGGCGAGCTGCTGCGAGAGCCTGTCCATATGCTGTTGCATCTCGGGCACAGCGCGAGTGGCCTGGTCGCGCAGGGTAACAAATGCCGCTAGATGCCGCTGCAGTTCCTCAATCTGATGCTGGTTGCTGCTCAATACTGGCTCAAGTTGGCCAATGGCTGCCGGAATGCTCTGACAATGTGTCTCAATCGAGCCAATCGACTGCTCGGATGCAGCCAGCGCACGGCTAATGGCCTCGTTGGCCGTGGCGGTTCTCTGCAGTTCCTGTATGGCCAACTCGATACGCCCCTCCAGCGTTTCCACATGAGTTTTGTACAGTGCTTGCCAGTCGATCATCTTGCCTACCGACTCATTCAGCGCCTTGAAGTTGTCGCCGAACTGTTCCACCAGGTGCCGATTGAAGTCCTGGATTACCTGGCGCAGCGCATCAATCACCACTTCGGTCGCCGAACGCGACAGCATTTCGGAAAACTGAGCGAGCTGAGCGAACAAAGATTCTTTGAATTCCTTGTGATCCCGCGTCAGGCCATTGCGCAAGTCACCCATATCGGCGCGCAGCAGCTTGAGCTGGCCCGCTACGGAGCCTTCCTCATTGCCAGCTAGCGAACGATTTAGCCCTTCCAGCAATTGAACCTGCTGGCTCATCGCACGATAGAAATGCTCGGGCGTGATCTCGTCGGGTTCCTCCGCGCGGCCGCGAGCAGGGGCAAACCACCAGGCATCCAGGGCCTTGAGCATAATGGAAAGAGACATGCCCATCAGGCTGGTGATAAAGGCTGTCTTCAAACCATCAAGCAGCCCCTCGATGCTGTTCTTGATGTCATGGGCATCGAAATCCAGCAAGCCGATCACGATGCCGATAAAGGTGCCAAGAATGCCCAGCGAAACCAGCACTGCCGGCGCGTGCTCGAGGAACTGGCCGTGCTTGCCACGCACACCCTCGTAGGCTGCCAGCAACGTAATGACCAGCATGGCGACAATGAACACTTCGGTTACCATGTTCGCTGACGCTGTCTTCAGGAAGCCTTCGAGGAATTGACTGATCACTTAGGTACTCCAGGATGAATCGCTCAAACGGCAGGTGAGCCCCGCTGTCTGCAAAATACGCCCAGATCCTTCGCAAAGTCATACAGCCGGGCATTACGCCGTCAGGGCGAGTCACCGAGTAGCAGCGTTTGCCACGCGATTCGTGACGAAGAGTTTATAGAGGAGCGGGCTGCCAACCTTTCATTCAACGACAGCGCTTTCTCATTTCATGACAATCCATGACCTTTGATCTGGAGGTGGGGCATCGGCAAGTCTTGTAGAGACACCGTGATGCTTCACTGTGAACCCATGCCTTTCGATGCCCCATGACCACAACAGGCGATTGCCCACAGCAATCAGTGCGTGCTCATTCCAGCCATATGCATCATCAACCGGAAAAGACTCGCAACCACACCCAGCGCAACCACACTGCCGAACCAGATAGCGATCAACCAAAGTAGCCGTCGATACCAGGGGCTGGGTTTGCAGGGTGTCGTCGAAGCATCAGAGCGTTCCATACAGCAACTCCATCATCAAACCGCTGGCAGCGGCCAACATCACAAGCCCGCCCAGGAACATCAGGCTTGACTGGGCAACGAGCTGATAAAAAGGCACCCTCTTTTCAGCTCCCCGCGTTTGTGCACTGTCAATGGTAGCCATCGCCGATCCTCACTTTTCCGCGGAACACGTAATAACTCCAGCAGGTGTACATCAGGATGATGGGTAGAATGAACAGCGTGCCGATCAGGATGAACAACTGGCTGGAAAGCGGCGAAGCGGCCTCCCACAGGCTGATGGACGGCGGTACGATATTCGGCCAGACACTGAACGCCAGGCCGATGTAAGCCAGGAACACCAGTGCCAGCGTGAACACAAACGGCCAGTGGGAATGATACTGGCGCAGCGTCTTGAGCAGCCCGACCAGCGCCAGCAGGCCCAGGACGATCAACCCGCCGAAGACCACGCCATGCGCATGGGTGAACCAGCGAGTGGCAATCTCGGGGTGCAACAGCGGCGTCCACACACACAGGACCGCGACGACTGCCATCAGCAGGAATGCCAGCGGCCGGGTGTAATGGCGCATGCGCGATTCAAGCATGCCTTCGGTCTTGACCAGCAACCAGGTGCTGCCCAGCAGCGCATAAGCAACGATCAAGCCCAGGCCGCAAAACAATGGAAATGGCGAAAACCAGTCAAAAGCGCCGCCCACGAACACCCGATTGACCACTGGAATGCCAGCGATGTATGTGCCAATCGCGATGCCTTGGCTGAACGTTGCCAGCAGGGAGCCACCGATAAAGGCCATATCCCAGATATGGCGTCTTGCGGGGCTGGCCTTGAAGCGAAACTCGAACGCCACGCCACGAAAGATCAACCCCGCCAGCATGAACATCAGCGGCAGGTACAACGCTTCCAGGATCACCGAGTAGGCCAGTGGAAACGCCCCGTAAAGTGCCGCGCCACCGAGTATCAGCCAGGTTTCGTTACCGTCCCAGACCGGTGCGACGGTGTTCATCATCACATCGCGCTCTTGCGCATCCGGGATCAGTGGGAAAAGAATGCCCAAGCCCAGGTCGAAGCCATCCATGATGACGTACATCATCACGCCAAAGGCGATGATGACGCCCCAAATCAACGATAGATCTATACCTTGAATGCCCATGTTTATTCCCCTGGGTCAATTGACGAGGTCGGTGGACGCGAACGTCTCGGTGACGGCGGACAGCGGGCGGCGTGGCGTGCGCTCCTGGCCGGGTCCGCCTTGCGGCGGATGCTCGTGATGCGGCTCGGGGCCTTTGCGCACCAGCTTCATCATGTAACCGATGCCCACGGCGAACACCGAGAAATAGATCACCACAAACAGTGCCAGCGAGATGCTCAACTGAGTGACCGAATGATTGGACGCCGCATCGGCAGTGCGCTGCAGGCCGTAGACGACCCACGGCTGGCGGCCGACCTCGGTGGTGATCCAGCCCGCCAGCATCGCGACAAGACCTGTGGGCCCCATCAACAACACCAGGCGCAGGAACAGTCGATTGCGATACAACGCGCCATTGCGGCGCAAGGCAACACCCAGCAACCCGGTGAAGATCATCAACATGCCAAGCCCGGCCATGATCCTGAAGCTGAAGAAAATGATGGTTGCGTTCGGACGGTCCTCTTTCGGGAAGCTCTTGAGCGCGGGGATCTGTTTATCCAGGCTGTGGGTCAATATGAGGCTGCCCAGGTAAGGGACTTCCAGGGCGAAACCGGTTTTTTCGGCCTGCATGTCCGGAATGCCGAACAGCACCAGTGGCGTGGGCTCATTGCCAACGTTTTCCCAGTGCCCTTCGATGGCGGCAATTTTTGCCGGCTGA
>RCUR01000118.1_pt1 | contig 25824 bp, 20 predicted proteins | sample 2166151 | NCBI WGS metagenome assembly RCUR01 (sample SAMN09932785, study PRJNA488358) | compost metagenome | isolation source: compost soil in an enriched community | place: Germany: Experimental Botanical Garden
TCGAGGCGAGGTTAAGCGCGTGCTGATCAGGACGAAGGAGGATGGCTCCGTAACGGGGAAACTTTTAGGGGCGGACGGAAAAGTGATTTTAGGTAATAAGGGTATTTTCTTTAAGTAAATGGAGAGTTATATGCGAGACCAAGTGGTGGGGCGGGACTATTTGCGGAGGCAAGAGGAGTTCTATAGAGAGGCATGCGCTGAGCGATTGGATGACTTGGCTACTGGGCAGATTCCAGAGAAAAACTATGCCGCAGCTCTTTATAGCTCTACTAAATACATGATGAATGTGGTCAAGGCCAGGTATTCAGGTGGAGATCCAATCGACACCGTTATCCACGACTTCGAAGGTTATTTTAGTTTGCTAGAAAGGTACCACGAAGAGCGGATGAAGCTTGATCCCTGCATGCGCTTGCAGTGGGTGAATTTGTACTGGGGTAACTATAACAGGTCCTTGTGGGAGTTATCCTGCGTGGTACTGCTGCGTTTGCCGGCCGAGTTCCTTTCTAGGGTCGCCGAGATTATCGATGCCCGCGATCCAGGCGCGGTGTGCAAGTCGGGTCGTGCCCTGTATGAGGTGGGCAACAACCGCGGTAAGGATGCACTGATGGACGCGCTGTTGAACAAGTGCGGCAGTCCGGGGCCGCAGGGTAGCGAACTCACCCACAAAAGCCATTACAAGAAACTGCTAGCAGTGATCGAAGCGGAGCCAGACCGGCGCCCGATGCTGATGAAGAAGTACCTGAACGGCTGGTATGCGATTCACAAGCGATACAGCAGCTTTTTCGACCTGGACAAGATCACCGAGGACAGCGGCTACTGCGGCTACTGGAGCTTCGAATCAGCTCTGGTGGTCAAACTGTGGAACATAGACGACAGCAGCTTCCGTGATCATCCGCATTATCCTGTCGACCTGGTGCACTGGTAGACCCTGCAACGTCCCACCCAAAGGAATCCATGATGAGCTTCTTCCCGCTTCACCCAGCCTTTCCCGATTCCGAGCGGGATGCCTTCGCCGATCTGTTCATGCGCTACCTGCGCCATCGCAATGAGCCGCGTGAACTCCACTACGATGCGGCGCACTTCAGCTTGCGCCTGGGGGCGGACGAAGTGGCGCTGGAGGGGCGGTATGCACAGTTTCTCGAGGCCGATGCGGCGACCCACGATGCCATGATGGAGTCGCTCTACCAGAGCGTTCAGCCCCCGGCCGACCATGCATTGGAACAGGCCTTGCCGAGGTTGCGCCCGGTCTTGCGCTCGCGTGCCCGCCAGGCGAACCAGCGGCTGATGCTCGCGGCCAAGGGCGTGGACCTGGGGGGCGAAGCCTTGCTGCCCTACGTGGGCGACCTGGCCTGGGGTCTGGTGCTCGATGCGCCCGGTGGCTACCAGGTGGTTACCCAGCGCCAGCTCGAACACTGGCGCCTCGACCTGCCGACCCTGCTGCAGCGCAGCCTCGGCAACCTGCAGCCGGTCCGGGTGGAGAAGCTGTCTCCCGGCTTGTATCAGCTGACCAGTGCGGATGCGCTGGTCTGTGGCCATCTGCTGCATGACACCTGGCTGGCCAGCTTGGGCCTGTCGGGAACGCCGGTCGTCATGGCGCCCAGCCGCGATCTGCTGCTGGTGGCCGATGCCAGCCAGCCGAATGCCCTGGCAGGCTTGCTGGAGCGGGCGGAACAACCCCTGTTCAACGGAGAGTTCGCGCTATCCGCGCAATGCCTGACACCTCAGGAGGAGCAGGGCTGGTATCGCGTGGACCTGCCGACGGACATGGCCGAATACTCCACTTGGCGGTCACAGCAACTGCGCCATCTGGCCCGCCTGTACAACGAGCAGGGGCATTGGCTCAAGCAGACGCAGCCAGGCGACGCTCCGTATATTCCCGAATTGGCTATCGCCCGGGGGCCGGGCGGGCAACTGTTCAGCTACGCGGTGGTCAGCGCTGCCGGCGACCTCGCCCACTGGCTGCCGCGAGCCGACAAGGTGGTCTTCATGCCCGAAGGGGATGCCAAGCCGCTGCCTGTGGCCTGGAGTGACGTGCAGGACAGCCTGGGGCTGGCGCCGGTCCTGCCGGAAGAGGCATTGCCGCGGTTTCTGATCGCCACCTTTCCCACTGAGGCGTGGCTTCGCCGACACGCCGGTTCGCGTTGATGTGCCGACAGGCTGCTCATCCGGCGTGTTCCGGGCAGTCTGGACGTGCGTCCGGACTGCCCTTCCACTCCCGCAGGATTGCATGACGTCCACGAGATAGACCTGCTGCAAGGGCGTTGCGACAGACGCCTGGACCCGGAGCGGAGGAGAAAAGCCTCGAACGACGGTAGCTGTGGTGTCAGCGCTAGGCCGAAACGTTTTCTGCCAAAGCTCCGCAGTCAAGATCCACGTTCGTAGAACCTGGACTGGAGTTGCCCCCTATAAGGGGGCCATCTCCACATGAAGCACCTTGCAAATCCCCCCGCCGAGACCAGAAGTAGGGTGCGCCATGCGCACCGAGCAGATGGCTACGAAACACAGCTAAACGCCCGGTGCGCGCGGCGCACCCTAGGGGATCGGTGTCATCCTGCTATTTCGCTGACTCGAATCGTCACAGGCAGAGTCAGTGCCTCATGACCACGTCCTAAGTACGTGGTTTCCCAAGTTCAAATGAACTCGATGGCTACTCTGAGGAAACGCCGGGCAAGTTGGCGATTCTCACCCTATCCCTGGTCGAATGCGATTTCAGTCGGCGCATCGACTACTGCTATCGCCAGAACACGGGGCTTTACCCCTTTATAGAATTTTACAAACGCATCTCGCCTGAGTTGAGCGACAAGTATCGGCGAACCATCCAGATGGCCGGCAATACGCTGGTACCCCTATAGACGCCTGCGCATGTGTTAACTCTGCTAGCCTGTTTGGAGCTTCCTCGATCCGTATATCTCCTACGGCGCATTGCTCGATTCCCACAGTGATGGAAGATAAACGTCAGGTGATTTCGGAATCAGTTGAATTTCACTAGTGGCTCGTGAGTATTAGCATTCGAGCGGTCGGCTATTCATTATTTGAGCAGCTACTTCAGCAAGACACAAATCTACTTATAGGGAGATTTCCAATGGGGTGGGACATAAGCTATCACCCGATAGCGGAAGAAGAAATTACGTCCATATATTTCGCTGGCCTGGAGGATGGCGATCACTACAAACAGCTCTCCGAGCATTTCGGGGTCAATGAGTTCTACACCGAGCAAATGGAGAGCCGTTTTGCTGAAGCCCGAAAAATAGATGCAAGTGTTTCATTCAACAAGGGGCACGCTTTCTATGTCGCAATTATCTCGGGATTCCTGCGGAAGTACCATTACATACGGGGTGGCGCATTTTCATTTCTGACGGATGATCCAACCTTCGCCGATTATATAAGTGACTGGAAGAGTCTCGTCCCTGAACAATACCGTGCTGTTGGTTTCGATAATAAGCTGACCGAAAACTATTGTGGTGGTGTTTTCCTTTCCAACTCGGCATTAAGGCGTCTACGCGATGCTTACAAAGCGGACGCCGATGTTCGGTCAAAACTGGATGATCTATATTCCCATGGCCGTCTGGAGATATTCTGGATGGCGGTCAACGATGCCATTGAAAATGAACTGGGGCTGCTTGAGGCCTCTGAGGTAGTGGAGCCTAACCCATTCGACCTGAACGCTAGTCGCAGTTTGAGCAATCTCCTGAATTGCCACCCCGATGGTGCGCTCTTGTATGCGGAGACTGCCACGCAACAATTGAACGAAGTGAGGAGCCGCCAGGAAGCGGAGCCTGTCAGGAAGAAGGGCTTCTTCTCCAGGTTATTCGGGAAATGATCATTTCTTGAATATGCAGGAATCGGATATGTCTACGTTAGCTGTTACATCACGGAATAGACGCTTCTAGCACTGACTTTTCAGACCTCCTGCCGACCTGATACACCCCTCTTCCCCGGCCCACGCGCTGCGCCCCAGCCTGATCGCTTCGCGCTCAGGCGTTCATCGGCACCGGAAGCAGCGCTTCCGAAAGCGTACCTCTTCGCCCTTCGCCCCGGAGGGCGAGGGGTGACCCGTGCCTGAAAAGGGCGCGGCAAGCTATCCCCGTATCCGCCTCAGACGCAGGTTTGACGCGGCACTGGAGCCAATCCCGGAGTCGGTGCGCATGGCGCACCCTACTGTCGAGATCGAGCGGAGGAGTCCTGCGTTGTGCACGATGTAGGATGCGCCCGCAAGTCCAGGTTCTACGGCGGTGGGTGTTCACGATCGGTTGGCGTCGTGACGCCGCGTCCTTGCCCAGTGCCTGAACAGCCCGCCAAGCCCCACTTTGCGGGAGGATTTCCGAAAGGCATCGCTCAGCTCTTCGAGGCTTGGGCGTTTCTGCGGCTGGCTGTCGAGCGCGGCGCCCAGGCAGCGCGCCGCCCTTCGGGGAAGTCGGGCGAGAGGCCGAAGGTCGGCGAGTCGCTCCGGGGTGTCGCGGTTGCCCAGTGGGTGTCTGCCGCAACTCAGTTCGAACAGCACGCAGGCCACGGCGAAGGTTTCGCTGGCGGCGGTCAGGGGCGCGTGCTGATGCAGTTCCGGTGCGGCATAGCGTGGGGTCAAGGCGGTAAAGCGTTGGCGGTTCAATTGCGGCAGGCCCGCACGGGCGGATTCGTCGAGCTGTGCAAGGCCGAAGTCGAACAGTATGGGTCCTTGCTCGCACAGGAGGATGTTGCCTGGCTTGATGTCGCCGTGGAGCACGTCGTGGGCGTGGGCGTGGATGAGAGCATCGATCAGGGGCAGGGCGATTTCCCGGGCTTGGACCCAGGGCAGGCCGGAGGGATAGGCGTCGAGCAGTTGGTCGAGGGTGCTGCCCTTGAGCAGTTCGAGCGTGAAGAAGGCCTGTTGGCTGGCGGGGTCCAGGTCGAAGTGACAGGCGCGGACGATGTTCGGATGGTGCAGGCGACTGGTCAGGGAGAATTCGCTGTGTAGCAGGCTGTTGGCGTCCGGGTGCTCGGCGAACTCGCTGGAGAGGGTTTTCAGCGCCACGTGTGCGGCAGGCTCGCCATGTACTTCCCGCAGCAGGTCGCGGGCGCGGTACACCGCGCCCATGCCGCCGACTCCCAGCAGGCGCTCGATCTTGTAGCGGCCGCACAGCAATTCCGGCAATTGGCCGGGAGTGCGTCCGGCGCCTGGGTGTCCGCCCTGTGCCGGGGATTGCGTTATGGGCCGGGCCAGCGCCGCCGAGGAGGGCCGCTTGCTCTTGCGCCTGGCCTTGCGCCCCGGTTTACGCCCGCTCATCGGCGTACTACTACGGCGCAGAGGTTGTCATGCGCCGGTCCCAGCAGTGCTTCGTCGAACAGACGCGTTATCGCCAGGCCGGAGGATGGCAGGTTGAGCGCGGCGCCAAGGGCATCGGGTGTCAGGCCCTGGTAGAGGCCATCGCTGCAGAGCAGCAAGGTGTCGCCTGGCAGGACGGGGAACTCGAGGATCTCCAGTGCCAGCTGCCGATTGGCGCCCACCGCACGGGTCAGCGCGCGCGCGGCCGGGTGGAGGGCCGCCTGCTCGGGGCTCATGCGTTGCTCTTCGATCAGTTGCCGAGCCAGCGAGTGATCGCGGGACAACTGGTAGAGCCTGCTGCGCCGCCACAGGTAGCAACGGCTGTCGCCGGCCCAGGCGCACAGCGCCCGGTTGGCATCCATCAGCAGAGCGACCACTGTGCTACCCATCGGGTCGCGCTGGCCTTGCGGATTGACCGTCGCCTGCTGGCCGAAGCGTCCGTTCAGGCTGCCCAGGCATGCGCGCAACTGCTCCACACGCTGATCGAGGCTGCCGTCTGCGGGTAGCCTGGCCAGTTCCTCGACTATCAGGCGGCTGGCCAGGGCGCCATTGTGGTGACCACCCATGCCGTCGGCGACTGCCCACAGGCCCTGCTCCGGCCGGTCGAGGAAGGCGTCTTCGTTGCGCCGGCGGACTTTACCCGCCTCCGTGCGCGCGGCGCTGTGCCAAGGGCGGGGGAAGGGGCTTTTCACAGGCTGGCCGGGAGCTTGAATTCGCGCAGCATGGCGATATCGAACGGGCTCGGCGCGCGCTGGCTGTACAGCAGGTAGTTGACGCGACGGCCACCGAGGTTGGCCTTGACCATGAGTACATCGCGGCCGCTGTGATACTCCAGCTGCATCAGGTCGAGCAGCCGGAACAGGGACCATGGGCCGGTGTTCTTCTCGATCCCGAGCCGGCGCCCGTCGATCTCTTCGACGACCAGGCTGGTGCGCCCGTCGTTGGCTTGTGCGGGCCAACTGAAGGGAGCCTGGACGATGGGGCCATGCCGATACTCCAACTGGCTGTCGCCGAAGCGGAAGTCCGCGCGACCCAGGTTGGGGTCGAGTGAGTAGGGCTCCAGCTTGAACGCTATCTGGGGCTCGTTGACGTTCTCGCCGAAGAAGCTGCGCTGAATGCGATGTGCCAGATCCATCTGGTGGAGGAACTGGCGCGACAGCTGCAGCCCCCGGCCATCGACCAGGCGTACCTGGTGCTGCCCCGGCCCGCCGCTGACAAAGGGTTTCAGGTAGGTGTCGAAGAAGCGTTCGGCACTGCCCTGTGCCTTGAAGAACTCGCGGAAGTCGGCGATGGCCACTTCACTTTCGCTGTGTGCGTTGAACGGGTAGCGCTTCTGCAGCGAGGCACGGTAGGTGCCATGGAGGTCGCTCTGGTAACGCTGGTTGATGTAGCGCTGCGCATCGGCGAGCACCAGCATCCAGCTGTCTTCGGCCAGTTGGCCGAGCCACCTGCCGATCGGTTGGGGTAGCTGGACCGCGGCGCTGCGCACTTGATTGATCGCATCGCGCCGGCCCGTCATGCGGGTCTTGGCCAGTTCGAATGCCGCCTGTTCCGGTGCGCCGGCGTTGTCCAGGCCAGCGAATTGCTGCTGCAGCTCATCCAGTGCCTGGAGGGTGGAAACGAGTCGGTCCACCGGGGCGCCGTCCTTGTCGAGCAGTTGGTGCAGGGGCTCGAAGCGTCGCACCAGGGATTTGCGAGCACTATCGGGCAGGCTGTTCGTCAGGACGGACTTCGCCATCCCGGCCGCTGCGCTGGCCAGCCTGGCTGCCGGGGCGGGCTTGTCGGCTGTGTCCTGATCGGTTGCGTCGGGCTCATCGGGCGGGCTGGCGATACCGTCGAAGCGGGTGTTCTCGCGGATCTCGGCGAGCAGTTTCAGCAGCGGTGAACTGGCTGCCGTGAGCGCGGAGATTTGCCGGGCGCCCTGGCGGGTCGTGCCGAGTTTTTCCAGGGAGAGGCGGCCGATGGCGCTGGCCCAATGATCGGAATAGTCGCGGAAATAGAGTTGTTCCACATCCACCAGCAAACGGTTGAAATCTGCCTGGCTGAGGGTGCCGCTCTTGCCGAGTACCCAGTTGTCCTGCAGCAGTTGCCGTGCCAGGTCGGCGCCCTGGGTCAAGAAGTAGCGCTGGTAGCCTTGCTGGGTGTAGAGGCCGGGGATGTCGTAGTCGCTTCCCTCGATCTGATCGCCCTGGGGCCCGAGCTTCTGCCCAAGGCGGTAGCTAGGCAGCTCCCGTGCCCGTTCGCGCAGTGCGCGGTACAGGACGTTGGCCAGGGCTTCGCCGCGCAGGACGTCACGTGCCTGTGCCACCAGTGGCTCATTGAGGGGGAGGGCGCCGAAGGGCGCGGCCAGCAGCCGCTCGAAATGGTCGTTCAGGCCCTGTTGCGTTCGGCTATCGCCCGGATAGAGCCGCGACCAGTCGGTCGCCAGCCAGTCGCGCAGGTAAGCCGGGTCGCGGCGCTCCACGAGATTCAGCATGAGGTAGGCGCGCAGATTGTCCAGGAGTCGCTCGCGGTTCGACAGGTTGGCGCGGATCTGCGCTTCGATCTGGCGGGAGACTCTTGGCAGCAGGAGGCTTTCCAGTCTCTCGCGATAGGCCTGATACACGACGGGCTGCACGGCGTCGTACTGGTACAGGCCCGCGCGCTGCAGAAGTGAAACGTCGTCCGGCTCCGGGAAAACACGGGTGGCTGAGTAGCTGCTGTCCAGGGAGGGGAGGACGCGCTTGGCATCATCCTGGGCAACGGATTCCTGGCGTTGCTGGCCCTGGAGCAGGCTGCGGAGTTGCTCCAGGCGCAGGTGGTTGGCCGAGAAGCCGTTTGCCCAGAGGGTGCCGAACAGCAGCAAGGTGAAGCCCGCAGCCACATAGAGGGCGCGTTGCCCCCAGTCGATTTTTTTAATCTCTTGTTTGTCCAGGCCCGCCAGGTCGGCTTCGGGGAAGATCACCCGGCTCAGCAAGTGGTGGATGAAACGGGTACTGCCGACACGGAGCAAGGGGAGCTTGCTGTCGGCCGGGCGGTCGTCGCTGGCGCTTTCTGGTGCCGAGCCACTTTTTTGCAGTCGCGGGGCGCTGGTCAGGTAGAACCCGCGCAGGGGGTTCGAACGTTGATAACGATTGCCGGAGAAGGCCAGTTCGATGAACAGGCTAAGACGCTCGCCGATCAGGGCGAGCTGGTACGGGAAGTCGAGTATGCGCCCACGGTGCATCGTGTTGCGTTCCTGATGCATTCGCGCAATGACCTGGCTGTTGAGGCGCTGCAGCAGCTGCTCGAACTCTGCACGCACCACGGAGGCATCCGTGCCGTCCTGGTCCTTGCGGAAGCTGACTCCGAAGACTTGGTCGCTTTCCTCGCGCGTCAGGTAGTCGAAGCATTCGTCGAAACCAGGTAGCTGGTCTGCCTTGCTCAGCACGAGATAGACCGGCAGGTCGGTCCCCAATTGATCGTGGATCTCCTTGAGGCGCCGCCGGACCGTTAGGGCGAGGCGTTCCATTGCTTTTTCGTCTGTGCTCTGCAGGCACTCGACGGGGATGTTCACCAGCACGCCGTTGAGCGGCCGGGCGCGACGCCGGTGCAGCAAGCCGAGCAGCGCCTGCCAGGCGTTCGTATCCAGGGTCTGATCTTCCTGGGTCAGGTAACGGCCGGGGGTATCGATCAGGATGGCGTGCTCGGCGAAGTACCAGTCCGCGTGACGCGTGGCGGAGATGTTCTTGGTCAGGCGGTGTTCATCGGCTTTGTTGAGGGGGAAGTCGAGACCGGAAAAGTCCAGCAGGCTGGTCTTGCCACTGCCTTGCGGGCCCAGTAACAGGTACCAGGGCAGGTTGTGGCGCCATTGTTCGTCGCGTCCGCGGTAGACGCTGGCGCCGCCGAGGATGCGCAGGGCGTTCCTGAAGCGTTTGCGCAGTTCGGCTTGCTGCAGCTTCACCTCGTCTTCCTTGCGCCTGCGTAGCGCCAATTGTTCATCGGTCTCTTCGGCCTTGCGCACGGCAGCGGCTCTCGACCCGGCGTAGACCATGGCCAGCCCCCAGCACAGCGCCAGCAGGCTGATGCTGATCAGGCGGTTGCTGGAGGGGGCCCAGAACTTGTAATCGTCCACTGCCAGCAGCGGGCCGACGAACCAGATGAGCAGCGCCAGCAACAGCGTCAGGCAGAGGCTCCAGACCCAGGTCTTGCGGAAAAAGGCGAAGCAGCTGCGAAAGAAATCCTTCATGTCAGTCGATCCCTGAGTTTCTGCGGTTCGGCCGTACCGGCATCGAGAGGGTGGATGGGTTGCAGGACGGATTGGCGCTGCTCGCGCAGGACCCAGGCGAAGCCGGCATAGGTCACGCCCAGGCAGATGAGGGTGAACAACGCCACCAGCCACCAGGGGACGATGCGCACCAGGCGCCTACGGCCATCCTTCATGCCTTGCCAGTGGGGGGAAAGGTCCCGCGGGATATCGCCGCGGAGCTGGCGGATCTGTCGGTACAGGCTGTCGCGTATGGCTTCCAGCTCAACCATTCCGCGAGTCTCGACGCGATACTTGCCTTCGAATCCCAGGGCAAGGCAGACATACATCAGCTCCAGCATCGGAAGGTGCCTGACGGGGTTCTTCGACAGTTGTTCGAGCAGGATGAAGAATTTCTCGCCGCCGGAGGTCTCGTTGTGAAAGCTGCTCAGCAGGCTGATCTGTGACCATTCGCTCCGGTTTCCCCAGGTAGTGGTCTGCACCGCTTCGTCCGCCACGGTGCAGAGCACATAGCGCGCGGCCATCACCTGGCCCCCCTCGACCTGGTCGTGCAGGGCCTGGTACTCGAACAGCTTGATCAGTTCCGTCAGGTGGTTCTTCAGCTTGGGCAGGTCTTCGGGCTTGTTGCTGTGTTTCAGCCGAACGATTTCGGAAAACACTCTGGCGGCCGCGGCAACCAGGGGGTTGATACCAACGTTGAAGTTTTCCGCCGGGCGCAGGCGCGCCGCATAGATCATCCGCTCTTCCAGCTGTTCGTACCTGGGAGCAGAGGCGTGGTCGGTGAGCGGGGCCTGCTCAGGGGCGCTGTCCTCCCGGTCGAGGAGGATGGTCTTTTCATAGTGCGGGGAGGTCGATTGATGGGTCATTGGGTCAGTTCCTGATTGCCCAGAACTTCAGGTCGAGACCGGAGAACTCTCCGGCGATGTGGAAGGCGAACCCCCCTGAGCGTTCGAGTTGAGCCAGCTCGTCAGAACTCAGCTCCAGGGCGAAATAGGTCTTGCCGGAATGGAAGGGAATCTGGCGCGGCGCTACTGGCAACGGCCTGACCTTGAATCCGGGCAGGTGCAGGTTGACCAGTTGCCGGATGCGTTCCACGGGGCCGGACTTCAGGTGCGCTGGCAGGCGCTTGCGCAGTTCCTCCGAGTCGCACTCGGCGCTGGCCGCCAGGACGAAGGAGGCCGAGCCGAGCAGTCCGGGATCGTTGATGGGGGCGACCAGGATGCCGTACTGACGCTGTTGCAGGACCAGCTCGATGGCATGTTGCTCCAGCACCATCGACAGCACCTGGCGGATCGCATCCATCAGCTTGCGAAAGCTCGCACCCTGGTCGCTATGCTGGTAGCGGCCTTCGAGCTTCGGTCGTTTGGCTTCGCTGGCGAAGGTGGCCAATTCACCCAGCAGGCCGAGGAGCTCACGGTAGATAAGGTCTGGACTTGTCTGTTCGCTGCCCAGGTTGTGGCGCAGCACCGGCTCGTAGCGGTTGATCAGCTGCAGCATCATGAAATCGCCGACTTCGGCACTACCCATCCGGCCAGTTGCGCGGATACGTTCGGCCAGGGTGTCGCCGCGGTGAGCGAGCATTCCGACCACTTCCTTGAGGCAGGACATCAGGTAGGGGGATGCCTGGAAATGGACATGGGTCGGAATGAAGTCGGGATCAAGGGTGACGACGCCGTCGGGCGAGGTATCGAGGATGTCGCACAGCTTCAGTTTCACGTAGGACTGGTCGCTCTGCTGTTCGCCGAGCAGCAGGCGGAAGTCCGGATGGCCGCAGCTGACCTGGCAGATGCCGCTTTCGCCGGCATTTGCGTCAGCCACGTCCCGTTCGAGCGCGCAGTAGCGGGCAAGGATGTCCCGCTGGTCGGGGCGACGTGCTTCGATCTGGCCACTGCTCACCAGTGGCAACGCGAGATAGACCGGCGTGCTGCCGGTATTGGGCGGTACATCCAGGGCAAGCGGTTCGATGCCGCGCTCCAGATCGAACAGCGTCCCGTCGGGCAGCAGGCCGCTGGCCTTGCTCAGCACGAGCTTGCCGTTGCGAAGAAACTGGCGGTCCAGCTCATGCTCGAAGAAACCCCAGGCGTAACCTCCCAGACGCTGGGTGCGTTGTTTCAGTTGATGGTCGTAGTAGCGGTCGTTCTGTTGCAGGTGCTGCGGGCGTAGAAGCATGCCCTCCTGCCAGATCACCTTGTGCTGACCCATGGTCAGTCCTCCCTCTTGCGGGACACGGTCGCCTGGTCGCGGATTCCCTTTTCATCGAGCTCGAGCGCCGTCCGGTTGAGGGCCTTCTGCTGCACGGGGATGACCAGGCGCCAGTTGCTTTCCGGCAGGTCGCGATAGGCCGCGAGCACGCCGACATAGCGGCTGCCTGGCTCTACCGAGAGTTTCAGCTCGCGCTGCTCGCCCGGCCGCAATTCGAGCTCTTCCTGGCTCACGAGGTCGGGACTGAGCGATGCCCTTGGGTCCTGGTAGAGCGAGAAGAAATCGGCGGTGAGGAAGGCTACCGGGTGCTTCAGCTCAAAGAGCCGGACCACGATGGGTGACGGGCGGCCATTGAGGTCTGGGTTGAGTGTGTCGCTGCCGGAGAGGTGGAGGTCCAGCTTGGTCAGCGTGGAATAGGGCGAGAGTGCCGAACAGCCGGCGAGCGCCAGAGCCATGGCGAATGCGGCGAGGGTTTGCAGGGTGCGCATGGGTCATCCTTGAGGGCTGGTAGTGAGGGTGCTGATCAGGCGCACCTGTTCTTCGTAGGCCTGGGCGAAGTCTCGGGCAAACAGTCGCTCGGCCCAGGCATCTTCCTGCTGCAGGGCCCGATACAGGCGGCGGTATGCCCGCCAGCGGCTTCCCGAGGTCGAGGGCAGCAGGCGGCCTTCGCGTTCGAAACGCAGGGCGAGTTGCTCGGGAGAGAGTTTCTCGAACAGCTGGCGCATTGCCGCGCGGCTGGCGGCGAGCAATGCCACCTGGTGGGCTTGCAGGTCGCGAAAGGCTGCGCCCAGTGCCTGTTCGGATGAGAGTCTTCCCGGCTCGGGACTGCGCAGCAGCAGGCTCAGGGCCTGTTCGCTATCGGCAGCGTGCTTGAGCGGGTTGCTGCCGATGTTATGTACGCTGGTCAGTGCCAGGCGCAGTTCATTCTTCAGCTCGCTGCGGGTGCGCAGACTCTGCTGCAGGCCGGTGACGCTCAGCCTGAGCAGGTGCGCGGCATGCAGGGCCAGGTCCTGGCGCTGGTCCTCGTCAAGATGTCCGAGGCTGATTCCGAGCGCCGCGCCGTAGCCTTCCCAGAAGCTCGATGGAAGCGATGTGGACTGCTCGTCCTGCGGTGGCCTGGCCGACGGAGCCTCGATCAGCTCAGGAATGTTCAGGCTTTCCGTTTCGACCCGGGACGAAGCCTCCAGCTGTGCCGGCTCATCGAAGGTATGGGCGATCAGGTTCGTGATGTTCGTATCGGCATACAGGTGGTCCTGCTGTGCCAGGGCGACAAGTGGGTCAAGGTCGAGGAAGGCGTCATCCGGGATGATGCTGTCGGCCGGTTGCGCCTGGCCTATGTCGTCGAAGAGCGCTGGATCGCGGACCAGGCGTGCGCGGACCTCGAACTCACCAAGCCAGTACGAGGTTCCGTGGTCGATGCGCTGTGGCCGGTCCTTGGGCAGTTGGGGGCCGCCCTGCCCGAGGCGGATGCCGTTCTTGCTGATATCGGTCAGGTAGAAGGCGCCGTCGGCGTAGGTAATAAGGGCATGCCGGTTGGACAGCACACGGTTGCGGTCCGGAATGGTCCAGTCGCAGTCCTCCGCGCGACCGATGATGCCGCCGGCTTGCCGAAAGGTCTTGCGGGTCGTGAACCCGGAGGTGAACTGCTGGGCGCTGATGACTTCTAGTGCCAGTTCCATGGTCTGTTCCGCCCTGTTCAGTGGTTGCGGGTGAACGCCTGCGGATCGCCCAGGGGGCGATACTCGTGGTCGCTGTACTTGTAGTTGCCAGTGCAGCCGCTGACCGCCAGGAGCAGGGCCAGTAGGGGCAGTGAGAGCAGTAGGTGCATGGGCATCTCCTTGTCGATGGGAGTGGGCATGGTCGAAGTCGGCGCTAAAGGCTGATGCCCAGTCGCTCGATTCGATAGAGCAGGGTGCGGCGAGGCAGGCCGAGCTCGCGCGCGGCGCCACTGCGGTTGCCATGGTGCTTGCGCAGGCAGTCGATCAGCAGGGCGCGCTCGAGCAGCTCCAGGCGTTCGCGCAGGGAAAGAACGGCCTTGCTGCTGTCCTTGGCGTCGGACAGGCCGAAGTGTTCGGGCAGCAATTGGCCGTTCTCGCAAAGCAGGACGGCCCGCTCCACCATGGCTTTGAGTTCTCGGACGTTGCCGGGAAAGGCATAGGCGGCCAGATGGGCCAGGGACGCATCGGACCATTCGCACTCGGGGCGCTGGAGGAATCGGCTGGCTCTTTCGGCGAAGTGGCGGGCAAGTTGGAGTATGTCTTCGGCGCGCTCGCGCAGAGGCGGTAGCTCGATGGGAAAATGCGCCAGGCGATAGAACAGGTCTTCCCGGAAGGTTCCGATCTCGACCTGCGCGGGCAGGTCCCTGTGGGTGGCCGCGATGATGCGGACGTTCACCTGGTGCGCCCGGGTACAACCCAGGGGGCGAACTTCGCCCTCCTGAAGGACGCGCAGCAATTTGGTCTGCAAGGAGATCGGCATGTCGCCGATCTCATCGAGAAAGAGTGTGCCGCCATCCGCGGCATCGAAGAGGCCCTGATAATCCCGGTCAGCGCCACTGAAGGCTCCCTTGCGATAGCCGAACAGTTCGCTTTCCAGCAGGTGTTCCGGCAGGGCTGAGCAGTTCTGGGCGATAAACGTCTGCTGTCGCCTGGAGCCATTGTTGTGGATGGCTCGCGCCACCAGTTCCTTGCCGGTACCCGTCTCGCCGCTGATGAGGACGTTGACCGGGTTGTGAAGCACCTTGGCGATCAGTCGGTGCACGGAACGCATGGCGGAACTGCTGCCGATAAGGCCGTAGCGTTCCAGGGCATCGGTCTCGATGCTTTCCGCCAGTTGCGCATTCGATGGGGCGAGGCGTCGGAGCAGGCGCATCTGGGCAATGACGATGCGCCCGAGGTGCCCGAGCGAAATGTCCAGGCCTCGAAGTGGCCGACGGGCAACGCTGGCACACAGCAGAAGCCCCTCGACCCGTTGCTGGTCGTCGGCTAGCGGCAGGCAAAGCAGGCTACTCCAGGGCCCGCTGCTGTCGGGAAGGAACGTGCACTGATGCAGTTGCTGGTCCAGGTTTTCGAGGCTCAGGGGCTGGTTCTGCAGCAGGCTGTATTGCAGTAGCTGTTCCCCGTGATAGTCGCTCGGCAGACTGGTATTCACGTCCTGTTGCTGGCTACCCAGATGCCACTGGGCGGCGAGCGTCAGCCGGGTATGGGTTTCATCCAGCAGGTAGAGCTGGCTCAACTCGCAGGCGCTGAGGCGCGCAGCATGCTTCACCAGGTCGCAACAGAGCTTCCGGCTGTCCGTGGCGCGGAGCAGGTCGATGATCGGTTCCAGCCAGGCATTGCAGCACTCAGCCAGTTGGGGCGTGCTGCTGGCCTCAGGCGAACTCACAGGCGACCGTTCCATTTTCATCGAGTGTCGCGTGGACGTGATGCAGTTGGGCGCTTGCGGCCATGGCATCGAGCAGGCGATCGACCACCAGGGGTTGCAGATGCTGGTCGATCAGATGGTCGATCAGGCGGGCGCCGCTATCGCCCTGGCTGCATCTCGCTGCGAGATGTGCCACCAACTCCTCGCAGTGGCTGAAACGCAACCGGCGACGTTGCAAGCGCTCGCCGAATCGCGCCAGTTTGAGGGCTACCAGCTCATGCAGCACTTTGCCATTGACCGGGTAGTAGGGCACTACCCGCATGCGGGCGAGGAGTGCCGGTTTGAAATGCCGGCTGAGGGTCGGGCGGATCGCCTGGGCGAGATCCTCGGCGGCGGGGCGTTGGCCATCCCGGCAGAGCGCTTGAATCTGGTCGCTGGCCAGATTGGAGGTCATCAGGATGAGGGTATTGCGGAAGTTGATCTCGCGTCCTTCTCCGTCGTTGGCCACGCCTTTGTCGAAGATCTGGTAGAAGAGGTTGAGCACGTCCGGGTCGGCCTTCTCGATCTCATCCAGGAGAATCACCGAGTACGGCTTCTGCCTTACCGCCTCGGTCAACATGCCGCCTTCCCCATAGCCGACATAGCCGGGCGGGGCTCCGATCAGGCGCGACACGGTGTGCTTTTCCTGGAACTCCGCCATGTTGATGGTGGTGAGGAAGCGCTCTCCGCCGTAGAGCAGGTTGGCCAGGGCCAGGGCTGTTTCGGTCTTGCCGACGCCGCTGGGACCGACCAGGAGAAATACCCCAACGGGAGCATCGGCGCGGTTGAGGCCGGCGGCGCTGGCGCGTATGGCGCGATCCAGAGCGGCGACTGCCTGGTCCTGGCCGCGCACCCGGTGGCGCAGGTCTTCGGCAAAACTGGCCACCCTGCTGTTGTGTTCGCGGGCCAGCTGGGACAGCGGTATTCCAGTCCAGTGGCTGATGACCTCGGCAACGAGGCGTGGACAGACTTCATGGCTGACCAGCCGGACTTCCGCCTGGGCATCGATCAGCGCGCTCTGGGTCTCGTGGGACTCCGCCATCAGGCGAGAGTTCTGCTCTTCGTTGCCTTGGTCGGATTGCTCTTTGCGCAGGGCTAGCAGACGCTCGGCGAGCTCGCGCTGAGTCTGCCAGCGGGACTGCAGTTGCGCGTGTTCAAGCCCGCTACGCCGTAGTCGTTCATCGAGCGAGGCCAAGGCGGCCTCGTCGACGGGAAGGCCTGCGGCAAGGTCGCGCTGCAGCGCGTCGCGTTGACGCTCGCTCTGGGCGATTTCGCTGCGTAGTTCTTCAATGGCCTCCGGTACTGCGGCCAGGCTGATACGGACTCTGGCGCAGGCGGTATCCAGGACGTCGACGGCTTTGTCCGGTAATTGCCGGCCAGTCAGGTAGCGAGCGGCGAGTTCGACGGCAGCGACTACGGCGTCGTCACGCAGGTAGATGCCGTGACTCCTGGCATAGATCGGGGCGAGGCCGCGGAGGATGGAAACGGCTTCTTCGATGGCGGGTTCGTGCAGTTGCACGGGTTGGAAGCGGCGGACCAGGGCAGGGTCCTTCTCGAAGTATTTCTTGTATTCGCTCCAGGTAGTGGCGGCGATGGTACGTAATTCGCCCCGGGCCAGTGCCGGCTTGAGCAGGTTGGCGGCGTCCGATCCACCGGCCTGGCCACCGGCGCCGACGAGGGTGTGGGCTTCGTCGATGAACAGGATGGTAGGCCTGGGGGAGGCCTTCACTTCATCGATCACGCCTTGCAGGCGGCGCTCGAACTCACCCTTGACACTGGCCCCCGCCTGCAGGAAACCGAGGTCGAGGCCCAGAAGGTCGACGCCTTGCAGCGCTGCGGGCACTTCGCCACTGGCGATGCGCAGGGCCAGGCCTTCCACCACTGCGGTTTTACCGACCCCGGCTTCGCCCACCACGATGGGATTGTTCTTTCGGCGCCGGGCGAGGATGTCGATCATCTGGCGGATGGCGGCGTCGCGGCACAGCACGGGGTCCAGCTTGCCTTCGCGAGCCTGGCGAGTGAAGTCGTGAGTGAAGCGGGCCAGTGCCGATGTGCCGCTGCTCGTGGCATTTGCGCCTGGAGTGGCGCTCTGCGCCAGTGCGTAGTCGCGCAGACGTTCGGCATTCAGCTTTGCCAGCAGAGGCTGGTAATGGCTGCCGGCGTAACGCAGCGGATTGCGGAGCAAGGCAAGAATCAAGGCGGCTTGGTCGACCTGGCTCTGGCCCAGTTCCAGGTTCGAGACCAGCAGGGCATCCTGTAGCCATTGCACCAACTCGGCAGAAAATACCGGGTTGCGCGATTCGCTCTGTTCGCCCCGTGCCTGGAGGTGGCGGGCGAACTCGCCCGGCTCGACGTCAGCGTCGTGCAGGGCGCGCTCCAGCAGGCTGTCCGGCCGATCCAGCAGGCCGAGCAGCAGATCTTCCACCAGCACCTTGCTGCCGCCCCGAATGACGCAGTGCTCAGCAGCGGTTTCCAGGTCCCGGCGGCTGTCGGCGTCCAGTGCCCGAATCAGTTGTTGCAGGTCAACGTTGATCATTTGCTATCCCTATTGAATTTGGCTTCCGATGGTGACCAGACCATCAGCGCGCTCTTGGCCGAGCCAGGTCGTCCAGCCGAGGCGGCAGGTGCTGCGTTGTCCAAGATGGAGTTCATGAATGTCTTCGTGTCGCAGTTCCAGGCGTAGGTCGTAGTCCAGCGGGTCGCGCAGGGTGAAACGCACCAGCGCGCAAAGCGGCTGGTGGCTGCTGCCAATTGGCAGGAATTCGTGGAAGCGATCCCAGCTGAGCTGGCGGATATGGATGCGGAACTTGCCGCCTCGGTCGCGGACCCTTTCGCCCAGGACGAGACTTTCAGTGAGCCGGGTATTCGCCAGACCGAGTCGATTGCGTTGCTCGGAGAGAATGCCTACCTGACGTTGAACGCATTGTTCGATCGAGAGCTCGGCATGCTTGAAGTAGTAGCGCAGCACGGCCTCGATCAGCGCTGCGGAATGGGCGCGCAGACTGAGCAGGCCAAGATAGGGAAGAAGTCGCTTCCAGTTGAGCCCCTTGGCCTGGCGAATGGTTTCGCTACCCAGGCCGATCAAGGCGAACAGGTACTGGGAAAAGGCATCCGTCGCGCCATTTCTGTAACAGGCGCTGTAGCGATATTTGCGCCAGATTGGCAGTAACAGACGCTGCAGCCGGTCGTTGAACAGGTCGAGAAAATCCCGCACTGGATTCTCAGGGTCATTTGTCGCCTGTTCGCCATAGAAGGCTGGAAGTGGCGTGCCAGAGCCAATCAGGCCGATCAGGTTGACGCGCAGGCGCGCGCGCAACTCGCCATGCTCTTCAAAGAATTGCACCCGGTCGATATCGCTACCGGGAAACCCGAGACTTGGGTTTGCATGGAACTCCAACCGTTGCAAGAGCACATCCTCGGCTTGCTCGGGGGCGCTCCTGCGCAGCTCTTCAAGCACCAGCAAGATGCCCTGGAACAAGCTGTACTCGCGGATATGACGATAGAGCGGCGTCAGAGCAGCGGCTGCTGGCCCATGCGTGGTGCCCATTGGTACACCTCTCCTTGTGTGCTTTTTACGACCAGCTCGTGGTAGGAGTTGAGGCTGGCGTATAGCGCGAAGAATTCGTTGAGTACGGAGGCGAAGAGGAACAGGTCGCCCTCGTTGGCGAAGCCTTGCTGGTCCATGACCAGTTCGGTGCGTACGCCACGAACCGGCAGGCCGCGATGCAGCCGATCGACGTGCTGGTGGCCGATCTTGACGAGACTGTCGAGCTTGCTCCGGCTGACCAATGCCGCGTGCTGGTCGTAGTGGCGCGGTAGGTCGTAGGTTTCGAGAATGGTCCGTAGGGCCTCGACGTTGACCAACGACAGATAGTTGAGCGACATGTTGCTGATCAGCTTCCAGAGGTAGTCGCGATTCAAGGGCGGCGGGTAGTTGGGGGTCACCGCACTTATGTTGTGAAAGCTCAGGAACGCCGGGGTGCCTTCGGCAGGGAGGCAGATGGCGCCAGGTTCAAGTTCGGAAGGCAGATTCTGGTTAGTGCAGGTCAGCTCCACCGAGAGGATTTCATGTTGCTCCAGGTGCCGCAGTTCGAAGCCCAGGTAGGTATCCAGGCCATTGCCCCGCAGCATGGGCTGCTGGCGTACCCGGTAGTGGGGGCGTGCCCTGGAAACGTCGAAGCTGGGATCATGTTCGAAAGACTCGAACGGGACGTACTCCTCATTACCATTGCCCCCAGGTCTCCAACCCATCACCTGGTCTACCGAGAAGACCCCGCAATGCTGGGCGTCCAAGGTGCTCGGTAGCAGCAGGTACTGGTCCTGCTTGCCATCCAGCCGAATGGGGATGGCGTCGTGCTCGAAGAGGTTGACGACTGGCGTGCAGTGCAGTTTCAGGTTATCCAGGGTCGGGCGGATACGCTGGATGCCGGCCTTTTGAATGTCGAACCGCAATTCCAACCCCCGCGCTCGCTGGTGCTGCAGCTCCGGTAGGCGATTCAGGCTGTCGAGGCCCTCCAGGTCGACGAACAGGAATTTGTCCTGGAAGGCGAAATACTCCTGCAGGAAGCGGTACCCACGGAATGTGTTCAACGGGTAGGGAACCAGTGCCTCTTCCTCGGCGAAGCCCACGGGCACTACTCGTTCAGGGCGGAGCCGAACGATCGGGACGGCTGCGCCATCGAGCGCCTCCAGGGGCTGACCGGCACCGTCGAGGGGGATGAGCTCGACATGGTTGAGGTGATGCAGCAGGCTCAGGTGGAGCATCTGGCTGATGTAGGGTTCGCCGCACAGGTGTAGGCGCAGGCGCTGTAGCCGGAGTTCGTCGAGGTGCCCTTCTGCAGTCATCTTCAGCCGCAGTCTCAGCACCGCGCCGTTACCTGTCGGCGAGTACTCCAGGCTTTCCGGGGTCAGCGGCATCACTTCGATCGCCGAGGTGGTGCGGAAGCGGCAACTGACACCGTGAATGGTGCGTGATGCCACCGGGGTGCCTTTGGGCACTTCCAGTCTGGCGGCGGCGTGGGTCAAAGGTTCGAATTGCAGCATGCTGCAGGCCGGCAAGGGCCGCATGTAGTTCGGCCAGAGCAACTGCATCAGTGAGTGGGTCAGTTCCGGCAGTTCGTCGTCGAGCTTCTGCCGCAAGCGCCCCGTGAGAAAGGCGAAGCCTTCCAGCAGACGCTCGACGTCTGGGTCTTGTCCGCTCTGCCCCAGGAAGGGGGCGAGGGCCGGGTTGCGCTCGGCGAAACGCTTGCCAAGTTGACGAAGGGCGGTCAGTTCGCTCTGGTAGTAATGGTTGAACGTCATCTGGCGAATCCTTCCTGGAGGGTTTTTCCCGCGTTGGTGCTCGGCGGCATAGGCACCGGTCTCCTATCGGACCTTCACTTGTCCGCTACCATCCAGCTGCGCGGTGAAGCTCACCTTCCGACGGATACCTTCGATCTCCAGCAGGCCTTCGATGACGAAAGACAAGATCAGCGGGTCGTGTCCGTGCGGTAGCGCGTTTACCTGGACTTCCGCCAGGCGAGGCTCATAGGCCTGGATGAAGTGCTCGATACTCATGCGTGCCTGTTGCCGTGAGTCGTGCTGCGACAGCCGCATGTCGTTGAGGTCGGGCAGCCCATAGTCGGGCAGCGTTTGCACGCTGCCCGCTCGGGTGCTGAGCATCCTGGACAGGTGCGCGGCCACCGAATCCATGGCGGCCTGCTCCAGGCTCCACCCCTTGCGTCGTGTCGCCTCGCCTGACAGGCGTTCGAGCAGGCTGCCGTGGCTCATCGGGCCCTACTCCTTGTCCAGCTTGCCGACCAGCGACAGGGTGAAATCCGCGCCCATGTACTTGAAGTGCGGCCGCACATTCAGGCTGACGCGGTACCAACCCGGTTCGCCTTCCACGTCGCTGACGCTGACCTGGGCGGCCCGGAGCGGCCGACGGCTGCGTACTTCGGAGCTGGGGTTCTCCTGGTCGGCGACGTACTGGCGGATCCACTTGTTCAGTTCCAGCTCGAGGTCGGTGCTTTCCTTCCATGAACCTATCTGTTCGCGTTGCAGCACTTTGATGTAGTGCGCCAGGCGATTGATGATGAACATGTAGGGCAGTTGGGTGCCGAGCTTGTAGTTGAGTTCGGCGGTGCGGCCTTCTTCGCTGATGCCGAAGAACTTGGGTTTCTGCACTGAGTTTGCCGAGAAGAAGGCGGCGTTATCACTGCCCTTGCGCATGGTCAGGGCAATGAATCCTTCGTCGGCCAGTTCGTACTCGCGACGGTCGGAGACCAGTACCTCGGTCGGGATCTTGGTCTCGATCTCGCCCATGCTCTCGAAATGGTGCAGCGGCAGGTCCTCCACCGCGCCGCCGCTTTGCGGACCGATGATGTTCGGGCACCAGCGGTATTTGGCGAAGCTGTCGGTCAGCCGGGAAGCCAAGGTGTAGGCGGTGTTGCCCCATAGGTAGTGCTCGTGGCTGTTGGCCACGTTCTCTTTGTAGACGAAGGTCTTCACCGGATTGTTTTCCGGGTCGTACGGGTTTCGCAGGAGGAAACGGGGCAGGGTCAGGCCCACGTAGCGGGCGTCTTCCTGCTCGCGGAAGCTCTGCCACTTGGCGAATTGCGGGCCTTCGAAGTGGTCCCTGAGGTCCTTCATATCCGGTATGCCGGTGAAGCTCTCCAGGCCGAAGAACTTCGGCCCGGCGGCGGCAATGAAGGGGGCGTGGGCCATGCAGGCGACGCTGGAGACATATTGCAGGGTCTTGACGTCCGGCGCGCTCGGACCGAAGAAGTAGTTCGCGATCAGGGCGCCGACCGGCTCGCCGCCGAACTGGCCGTATTCGGCAGTGTAGATGTGCTTGTAGAGGCCGGACTGGACGACCTCCGGGCTGTCCTCGAAGTCATCCAGCAGGTCCTGCTTGGAGACGTTGAGCACCTCAAGCTTGATGTTCTCCCGGAAGTTGGTGCGATCCACCAGCAGTTTCAGCCCGCGCCAGGATGACTCCAGTTCCTGGAATTGCGGGTGATGGAGGATTTCGTCCACCTGCCGGCCGAGCTTTTCGTCGATCTCGGCGATCATGCGATCGACCAGCGCCTTCTTCACCGGTTCCTGGCCGTTTTGCGGCTTGAGCAGTTCCTCGATGAAGGCCGATACGCCGCGTTTTGCGATGTCGTAGGCGTCGTCGTCCGGGGTTAACTGGGTCTCGGCAATGATGCGGTCGAGAATTCCGGTCTCGGCGGCGCGCTGGGCGCTTTCCATGGATGCGCTAGTGCTCATGTTCAGCTTCCTTGATGATTGCGGGAATCCCGCTTTTGCTGGGCGGTGAGACCAAGCTCGCTGAGGACGCGCTCACGCGAGTCGTCGTCGGCGAGCACGCTTTCGATGGCATGGCGGAACGCCGGGGCGTTGCCCAGCGGACCTTTGAGGGCGACCAGGGCGTCGCGCAGCTCCATCAGCTTCTTCAGCTCGGGTATTTGCTCGACCAGATTGGCCGGGCTGAAATCTTGCAGCTCGTTGATGCGAAGCTGCAGCGCGAGCTCGTCATCGTTTTCTTCGTCCTGAAGCCGGTTGGGGACGCTCAGCGTGAGATTGAGCTCCTGCTTGGCCAGTACGTCGTCGAAGTTGTTCTTGTCGATGCCGATCGGCTTGCGATCCTCGACCTTGCGGTCGTCGCTACGCTGCGTGAAGTCGCCGAGCACCATCAGCTTGAGGGGGAGCTCGATCTCTTCCTGGGCATTGCCCGTTGCCGGTTTGAAGGTGACGTTGATGCGTTCCTTGGGGGCTACCGAGCCTTCTTTGGCCATGGTCTGTCTCCTTTGGGGGTGATGGCCCGGGGGCCTAGTCCAGCACCACTTCGAGATCGAGGTGGCACAATCTGCGGTGAATTTCGTCCTTGCTCTCGCGTACGGCATGGTTCTGCGGCAGCAGCTCGCAGCAGCGGTACATCCAGCGGAGGATCTCGAGGACGAGGTCCGGCTCCCATTCGCCCATTCGGTTGGCGCAGAGCAGTTGATCGAGCGCTTCGAGTTGGGTCTTTGCCAGTTCGTACTGCTTGCCTTCGAAACACAGGCGCGCCATAGCCAGTTGCCAGAAGAAGCGGTCGCGGCCGCCCTGGGCGCGTTCCAACCCCTGCTTGAGTTGCTTTACGGCGGGCTTCAAACCTTCTTCCTGAAGCTGCGTGACAGCATCCCGAAGGCCTTCCTCCCAGGCGGGTGACTCGCCAGCGGGGCTGTCCGTCAAGGGCTGAATGGTTGCGGCGGGGCGCTGCAGGCGGGGCAGGACATGGGTGCCTATCCAGGCACGGGTCTCGGGGTTGGCGAAGGGGGTGCCGTCCTGGAAGCGCAAGGTCTCCAGGCCCGGAACACGCAGGAGAAACAGTGCCAGCTGTAACTCTATTTCTCGCTGGGATTTCTCGGCGCCCAGTGCCTGCAGGCAGCTCCAGGCCAGGTGTTGGCCATCCAGCCAGAAGGGCGCTCGGGCAATGCTGTTCTCCAGATCCACCAGCAAGTCTGCGAATTGGCCCTGGGCAAAACGTTCTTGCAAGTCTGCGAGGCGATCGACCGGGAGGCCGCGCAAGGCGCTGACCTTTTCCGGATTGTGCTCTGGCAGGCTTTCGATAGTGAGCCAGAGCAGGGTACGTCCAAGTCGCAGGGCACGCTGGTCGGTGGCTTTCCGTTTTAGCCAGTAGCCTGCCAGGAGGCGGGTGCTTTCCTGAATGCCGCGCAGGGTTCGCTGGGCTTCCTTCTCGCTATCCACCGGATTGCCGGTGCTGAGAACTTGCTGCGCGACTTGCTTGACCTGGGCGAGTGCTGCACTGACCGTTCCAGGCTCCGGCTTGCTATGGCTCGCTCGCTCGATCTGTCCGTCGAGTCGGCGGCAAAGGGGCAAGTACAGCGGGGCCTCTTCGCCCAGGTGGGTGGATAGGATGCCTTCGAGGCTGAAAAGGTCTTCGCAGAGTTTGCGGAACAGCGACAGCTGCTCGCCGATGGGGATTTGTTCGAACAGGGCCAGTTCAAGCCGTTTCAGCAGCCAGTTAAGGGCGGCAATGCGAGTACGCAGCCGGCGCGGATACAAGTCTTGCCAGTGGTGTTCGCAGAGGTAGAGCAGCAAGCCGACACCCGCGAGAAGTCCACTGAAGGACTCACGCTGGAACAGGCTCCAAGTGAGCCAGGCACCCACGCGCAAGTCCTTGGACTGGGTCTTCAACAGCGTTTCGCTGCCGGCCAGAACCTCGTCCCAGTCGATTTCACCGGTCTCGTGGGGGGCTTGTGCCTTGTTCAGCTCGTTTTCCAGGTGCTCGAACGCTGGGGTGTATCGCGAGTCGTCACCTGCGAACTCGCCGTCACCGATCGGTGATTTGGCAATGTTCAGGTAGTGGGCGTACAGCTTGTCTGGGTGGCTCATCAACCGGCATCCATGCGAGGCGACTCGTTCTTGAAGGAACATGTCGAATCAAGCAGGGCGGCCAGTCACCGACGGGAGGGTATGTCTGACTCGGCTAGTGAGTTGAGGTACTCGAAAGAGCCGCGCTGCGGGGGGCCGTTCTGCAAGGTGCTGTATTAGATCGATATGAGCGGGGCTGGAGAATTGCGACTGGTCCGGCGATGGTGTCGGACGCTTCTGGTATTCAGCCGTCGAGTACCGGGATCGATCGGTTTTTGCCGCCAGACGATCGATCTCGGGAAAGAGGTGCGGGCATCCATGCCCGCCGGGGGAGGGGCCGACGGCAGACCCCGCTTCCAATCAGGCGCCTTGCGGGGTTTCGCCGCGCTTGAGGCGGGCGTTGATATCGTCGATCACCGCCGGCAGCTCGGCGATGGTGTCGATCAGGTAGTGCGGGCGGGAGGCTTCGAATATCTGGCCGATGCGTGCGCGCTCCTGGTCCAGCTTGTCCTTCGGCAGGGCCTTGTATTGCTCGTAGGTCAGACCGAGGGCATTGCCCGAGCAGGTCAGGGCCACGGTCCACATGCCGGCGCTGCGGCCTTCGAGGATGCCCGGCCAGGTGTCGTCGACCTTGACGCAGGCGGCGACGTCGTCGATGCCCAGGGCGATCACGTTGGCCAGGGCCTGGGCCGGGTGCGGGCGGCCGTTGGGCACTTCGTCGGTGGCCACCACGTGGTCCGGCAGGTAGCCGTTGTCGCGGGCCAGCGCCACCACCTTCTCCATCACCACCTTCGGGTAGCCGGAGCAGGTGCCGATCTTCAGGCCCTTCTCGCGCAGGGTGGCGATGGCGTCCAGGGCGCCGGGGATCAGCGCCGAGTGCAGGCCGATCTTCTCGATCTGCAGCGGCATGAAGCGCTCGTAGATGGCGGTGACGTCGTCATCGGTCGGCAGGCGGCCGAAGGCGGCACGGTAGCGTTCGCCGATCGCGGGGATGTCGCAGAGGGTGCGGATGTGGTCCCACTTGCCCATGCCCATCGGGCCGCGGGCTTCTTCCAGGGAGACGGCGACGCCGAACTCGGCGAAGGCCTCGACGAAGATCTGGGTCGGCGCGAAGGAGCCGAAGTCGACGACGGTGCCGGCCCAGTCGAGGATGACGGCTTTGAGTTGGGTGGGTTGCTTGTATTGCATGGTGAGGACTCCAGCGGGTTGCAGTTCGGGTAAGGGGATTCAGGATTTGGCGCCGGCCAGGGCCGGTTGACCGATGTCCGGGACGCTGTCCGGTGTTTTCAGGGTTTGCGGGCGGCTGTTCCAGAAGGGCACCAGCATCAGGCTGGCCAGC
>RCUR01000119.1_pt1 | contig 25705 bp, 23 predicted proteins | sample 2166151 | NCBI WGS metagenome assembly RCUR01 (sample SAMN09932785, study PRJNA488358) | compost metagenome | isolation source: compost soil in an enriched community | place: Germany: Experimental Botanical Garden
AGGCTTTGAAAAACCACCTAAGTTTTTCAACGGCCTGCTAGCCGCGCCCGCCCCCAGAGCGCGGGCGCTACAACAAGAACGGAGATGGCTATGGATTACGATCTGATCATAGTGGGCATGGGGCCCGTGGGTGCCATGGCGGCCAACCTCGCCGGCCTATGGGGCCTGAAAGCCCTGGTGCTGGACAAGGCCGAGAGCGTCTACGAGAACCCGCGCGCCATGGGCTTCGACCATGAGGTGATGCGCGCCTTCGCCAATATCGGCCTGGCCGAAGCGATCGCGCCCTATGTGATGCCCTACCGGGCCTCGCACTACCTCACCAGCCAGTCGCAGCTGATCAAACGCATCGATGCGGCCAAACCGCCGCATACCCTGGGCTGGGCGCCCAATTATGTGTTCTCGCAGCCGCCGGTCGAACGCGCGTTGCGCGCCAATATCGCCTCGTTTGACCAGGTGACGGTCGAACTCGGCAGCGAAGTGCTGGCCATCGAGAACCAGGGCGAGCTGGCCCAGGTGCAGGTCCGCGACCGCCACGGCGAATCGCGCACCGTCAGCGCCGGCTATGTACTGGCCTGCGATGGCGGCACCAGCCCGACCCGCGCCAGCTTGAAGCTGCGCATGGAAGACCTGGTGTTCGACGAGCCCTGGCTGGTGGTCGATGTGCTGCTCAAGGAGGGCGCCGGCGAGTCGCTGCCGAGCACCAACGTGCAGTACTGCGAAGCCGAGCGCCCCTGCACCTACGTGGTCGGGCCGGGCCGCCATCGGCGCTGGGAGTTCATGATCAACCCTGGCGAAGCCCCAGCCGATATCGCCCGCCCGGAATCGATCAAGCACCTGATCTCGCGCTGGCTGGATGCCGACGACTACGACATCTGGCGGGCCTCGACCTACCGCTTCCACGCGCTGGTGTTGCAACAGTGGCGCAGCGAACGGATCTTCTTTCTCGGCGATGCCGCGCACATGACCCCGCCGTTCCTGGCACAGGGCATGTGCCAGGGCATTCGCGATGCGATGAACCTGCTGTGGAAGCTGGCCCTGGTCCGTCGCGGTCTCGCCGGCCCCGGCCTGCTCGACAGCTATCAGCAGGAGCGCGTACCGCACGTGCGCCAGACCACCCAGGTGGCCAAGGAATTCGGCTTGATCATCTGCGAGCGCGACCCACTCAAGGCCGCCGAGCGCGATGCGCACTTATTGCAGAGCATGCACGGCACCGGCGAGACCATCCGCCAGTCGCTGATCCCCGGCCTCACCGCCGGTTTGATCGACAATCAGGCGCCAGCCGGCGAGCTGTTCCCGCAGCCGCTGGTCATCGGCCGCGAGGGTAAGAAAGGCCTGCTCGATGAATTCACCGGACAAAGCCTGCGTCTGGTGATAGCCGCGGACGTCGATGCACGGGCGCTGCTGGAACAACTTCATCTGCACCTGGAGGGCAGCCAACTGCCCTTCAAGGTGGTGCGCCTGAGCGCCGAATGCCCGACAGCCGCCGACGATGCGGATCGTTACCAGGAGCTGGATGGGATTCTGGCGCAGTGGATGAGCGAGCGGGACTGCAAGGTGGTTATCGTGCGCCCCGATCACTACGTGTTCGGTGGCGCCCGCACCAGCGAAGGCGCGCTGGCCCTATTGGCGCGTTGCCTGCAAGCGTTGAACGGTTGAGCGTTGGCGCAACGTGCGGCCTTGCGTCTTTGGCCGCACGTTGCGCTTTTTTTAGCTGCTTGCTACCGATCCCGACATAAGCGCGTAGGGTGCGCGGGGCCGCCTAGACCGTGCGCACCAATAGCCCTCAGCCAGTGGTGCGCACGGCGCACCCTACCCGGTCCGGGTACACGCCGGGCGACACTCCTACCCCCGACCTCACCCGCCCCCTGCTCGCCGCTACCCGCAGTGCGGCAGGTGACTGGTCCGCAAGCCGATCCAGGAAAGCCTGGGGTTTGCCCTATTGCAGCGTCGAAAGCTGCCTGGACAGCGCCTCGCCCGTGTGCACCAAGGTGCCATTGATATGGCGCTTGAGCAGCTCGACCGCCTTCTCCGAATCGCGGGCCAGGGCCGCGTCCATCAACTGCTTGTGTTCGTCGCCCTTGCGCCGTTCGCCGGTACGGTGCAGCGCGGAAAAACGCCGATAGCGCTCGGCGCGATCGAACAGCGAATCGATCATGCGCAGCAACAGCGGGGACGGGCAGGCGGAAAACAGCGCGAAGTGGTACGCCTTGTGCCGCTGCGCCCAATCGTCGTCCAGCACCACGGCCACCTTGCCGAGCTTCTTTTCGATCAAGCCCAGGCGATGAAAGGCGCCGAGCACATTGGCCTCCCAGGTATCGTCGCCATGCGCGATGGCATCGGCCAGCGCCTCGCTTTCCAGCAGGCAGCGCAGGCGGGTGATCTCGCGGAAGTCGTCCAGCGACAATTCCGTGACCCTAAAGCCCTTGTTCTCGTTGGCCTCGACTATCCCTTCCTGGGCCAGCCGGTTGAGTGCCTCGCGAATCGGCGAGCTACTCAAGCCATAGGACTTGGACAGCTCGGCCACCTTGAGTTTTTCCCCAGGCGCGAGTTCGCAGCAGATGATCGACTTCTTCATCTGCTGCAGCGCTACATCGATCAGTGAACCGCCTTGTGAGTTGAGCATGGAATGTCCCGTCCCAATATTGCATTGATCGAGATTTTATGCGCAAAACGAACTTTGTGCAAAAAAAGCCGCAATCCATTGGTCAAGCCGCTCAAGCCAAGCTGAAATAATTGAGGACTTGCTGCAGCTCCTGGCCCAGACGCGCCAGATCGTTGCTCGCCGTCATCAGTTGCTGGTTGCAGGCATGGCTCTGTTCCGTGCTGTCGCGCACATTGACCATGCTCCGGCTGACCTCCTCGGCCACCTGGCACTGCTGTTCGGTAGCGGCGGCGATCTGTTGGTTCATCGCGTGCATGGTCGCCACGTTCTCGGCCACCCGGCTCAAGGCCGCACTGGCCTGGCTGGACAGCGCCTGGGCGTGGAGCGACTGCTCGCGCGCCCGGCCGATCTTGCCGAGCGCGTCCTTGCTCTCGCGCTGCAGCGCTTCGATCATGCCGCCAATCTCACTGGCGGAGGCCTGGGTGCGGTTGGCGAGCTGGCGCACTTCGTCCGCCACCACGGAAAAGCCGCGGCCCTGCTCGCCGGCCCTGGCCGCCTCGATCGCGGCATTCAGGGCCAACAGGTTGGTCTGCTCGGCCAGGCCGCGGATCACCTCCAGCACCCGACTGATGCGCAGGCTCTGCTCATCCAGGCTGTGCATGCCCAGGCTCGCCTCGTCCATCTGCCCGGACAGTTGCTGGATTTGCTGCACCACCGCCAGCACATCGCGGCTTCCCGCCGCCGAACCCTCCTTGGCCGAAAGCGCTGCCTGCAAGGTCTGCTCGGTGCTGCGCGCCACGTCCCCCAGGGTGGCATTCATCTGCAGCATCGCCGTCGCGGTCTTGTCGGTCTCCAGCGCTTGGGCCTGCGCCCGCTCGGCGGCTGCGTCGGTGATGCGGGTCAGGTTGCCGGTAGCCTGGTTGAGCTGGCGGGTGCCGCCCTCGATCTTGCCGACGATGCCGTGCAGGTTCCCCGTCATCTGCTGCATGGCCTGCATGACCTGACCCAGTTCGTCCTTACGGACGTGTTGCACCTCCAGGGTCAGTTGCCCCTGGGCGACCCGGCTCACCACGCTGGCGGTGTAGCGCAGCGGCGCGACTATCTGCCGGCGAATGACCACGGCGGCACCCGCGCTCAGCAACACGGCGACCAGGGTCATGCCGAGCAAGGCGGAGTAAGCCCATTGATTGCGGCGCTGCTGCTCGGCGACGATGCGTTGTTGCACGGCCTCGGACTCATCCAGCATTTGCCCGGCAATCGTGTCCATCGCCAGCTCGGCCTGGGTATTCAGGGCACTGCTGTCGCGGTACTGGTCGAACGCCTGACGGTAGTGGGCGAGCGCCTGCATCGCCGATTCCAGGGCCGCACGCTGCTGCTCGGCGGCCCCGGCGGCGAGCGCCTGGGCCGAGGAGTTGAGGTCGCTCATCAGCAGCAACCACTGCTCATACTGAGCCTTGCTCGGCTGCAGGCCAAAGCGCCACTCGCTGGCGCGCACCGCCATCAACTTGCGCATCAGGGCGACGGCGCTGTCGGCCAGGGCGATCGCCCTGTCGTTGGCGGTACCCTCATCCAACGCCAGCGCCAAGGCTTCGATCAGGTCCTGCTCGACCACTTCGAACTCGACCCGCACCGCTTCGGCCTGGGCGCCCATCCTCGCTTGCGTGGCGCTGGCTCGATCCCGGGTGGCCGCCAGCGTCTCGAACTGCGCCAGATAATCCCGGTTCGCCTGGGTCAGGCGCTGCGAGCCGTCCAGCGACGGATCGAGGGATGCCTGGACCACCTGCATGGTGGTCAGCACCTCCTCCCGAGCGGTCTTCTGCCCGCCAGCCTGATAGGCCTTTTCGGCAGCCCGCGCCTTGAGAATCCCGGCGTGGGTCGCGGTGATCGCCGCCAGCCTGGCTTCGCCGTTCAGTACCGCCTGCAGGCTGAACAGCGCCGTGCCGGCCAGCAACAGGGTCATGCCACAGAGCAGGCTGAAGCCCAACGCCAGCAGGGTGCCGATCGAGAGATGGCGCAGTTGAAATCGAGTCGTACTCATTCAAGTTGTTCTCCATGATGGCTAGGCCAAACCGTCAACCCGGCATCGATGCGCGAGCCTCGAGCCCTTTCCGTTGCAGGTCTTGGCGGCACAGGCATTTGCGCTTGCTGCGGGCAGCCGTGAGGCCCAGATAAAAAAGCCGCCAACGAGGTGGCGGCGAAGGTCTCGGGCTTGTGGCCTTCAACTAAGGAGGACTCTGGTTTCCAGCAGCTCAGGAGTGGCTGATCGAAACGTCTTCGCTTGACCCTGCTGGCCCACTCAAGCGTTGCTGCACCAGGCTGGCCAGCAGCGCGCCAAACACACCCAGGGCCACTGCCATGGCCAGCTCGACAAAGGTGCCGAGCGTCGGCGGCAGATGCGAGGCGAAGTAACAGACCAGGCCGAGGAAGAAGCCCGTCAGGTTGTTGATTAGCGGCAACAGTCCCAGGGACAACAACAAGAAGGTCGCGATCAGCACCACCGGGGCGATGGTCCACGCGCCCAGATAGGGCGTCAGCGCTGCACTGGCAAAGGCGGCCGCCATACCGACGAGCAGGCCGATAAGCACGCAGGTCAGGTTGATCGCGCCGTCGCGCGCGGTGATGCCGCGACTGAAGAAGGCAATCCAGCCGATGAAGGTAGCCCAGACCGGTACCTCGATCAGCAGCGCACTGATGGTGGCAACCAGGGCGGCCACTGCCGACAAGCCGACAAACGCCTTGAAAGTATCCAGGGTCATAGGGTTGTGCATGGCTGCCATTACCTCGTTGCCGGTTGCAGGGATGGAGCGGTTTCAGGCAGCAGCAACCTGGCCAGTGCCGGGGTCAGGATCAGTGCGCCGAGCATGTTCCAGATGAACATGAAGGCCAGCAGGATGCCCATGTCCGCCTGGAATTTGATCGGCGACAGCGCCCAGGTCGCCACTGCTATGCCCAGGGTCACGCCGGTCAGCACCACCACCTTGCCGGTGGACAGCAGCGCCTTGTAATAGGCGTTAGACAATGAGGCGCCCAGGCGCAGATTGGCCAGGGTGATGCTGAGGATGTACAGCGAGTAGTCGACGCCGATGCCGACGCCGAGGGCGATCACCGGCAGGGTCGCGACCTTCAGGCCGATGTCCAGCCCGACCATCAGCGCCTCGCAGAGGATCGAGGTCAGCATCAGCGGCAGCACGGTGCAGATCACCGCGCGCCAGGAGCGGAAGGTGATGTAGCACAGGGCGATCACGGCCAGGTAGACCATCAGCAGCATCTGCAGGTTGGCGCGCTTGACCACGATGTTGGTGGCGGCCTCGATCCCGGCGTTGCCCGCGGCGGACATGAACTGCAGGCTGTCGGTGTTGTTGACCGCGGCGAAGCTGTCCACCGCCGCGACCACCCGGCTGAGGGTGTCGGCCTTGTGGTCGGAGAGGAACACGTTGATGGTCAGCAGGTCGCAGTTCTGGTTGAACAGCTCGCGCGGCGCGCGGGTGATGATGGCGTTCAGCAGGCCCTGGTTGCGCGGGATCTCGTACCAGGTCAGGCTGCCTTCGTTCATCCCGGCGGCGGCCTGCTTGCTCAGCGCCGCCAGCGAACTGGTGGAGACCACGCCGGGCAGTTGCTGCAGTTGCGCCTCCAGGGCGTCGACCTTGACCAGGGTGTCGTAGTTGGCGCAGTAGTACTGCGGGGTCTTGACCATCACCACGTACTTGTCGCTGCTCGAGGAGTAGTTGCTGACCATGAAGGCGTTGTCGCGGTTGTAGCGCGAGTCTTCACGCAGCTCCGGCGCGCCGGGGTTGAGGTCGCCGACCTTGACGTTGAGGCTGATGGCGAACCCCGCGGCACCGAGGATCGCGGCGATGATCACCGCGCTGCGCGCCCATTTGCGCTCGGTGAAGCGATCGAGCAGCGCCCACAGCGGGTGGCGGCGGTGCTGCAGGTCGCTCATGGCCAGGCGTTCGGCTTCCGCTTCGCGCCGGGCAGCACTCTTGCTGACTCCGGTGTAGGACAACAGGATCGGCAGCAGCACCAGGTTGGTCAGCACCAGCACCATCACGCCCAGGGTCGCAGTGATGGCCAGGTCCTGGATTACCGGGATATTGATGATCATCAGCACGGCGAAACCCACCGCATCGGCGACCAGAGCCATCAGGCCGGTGAGAAACAGGCGGCGGAAGGTGAAGCGCGCGGCCACCAGCTTGTCCGCACCGCGGCCGATGTCCTGCATGATGCCGTTCATCTTCTGCGCGCCATGGCTCAGGCCGATGGCGAAGACCAGGAACGGCACCAGGATCGAATAGGGCCCCAGCTGGTAACCGAGCAGCGGCAGCAGGCCGAGCAGCCAGATCACCGCGACCAACGAGCAGGCCAGCACCAGCAGGGTGCTGCGCACGCAGCGGGTGTACCAGAGCAGCACCAGGCCACAGATCACCAGGGTGAAGACGAAGAACAGCTGCATCAGTTGCAGCCCGTCGATCAGGTCGCCGACCACCTTGGCGTAGCCGGTGATGTGAATCTGGATCCTGTCGCTCTGGTACTTCTGACGGATCTGCTCGAGCTGATTGGACAGCACCTGATAGTCGAGTTGCTCTGTACCCTGGGCGCTGCTGTCCTGCAGCGGCAACAGGATCACGCTGGAGCGCATATCGCTCGCCACCAGACGGCCGATCTCGCCGGAGCGTTCGATATTCTGCCGCACCTGATCGATGCTGGCCGGCGAACCGTCGTAGTCATCCGGGATCACCGGGCCGCCGTCGAAGCCCTCTTCGGTGACGCCGATCCAGCGGGTGGCCGGGGTCCATAGCGACTTCATGTAGGGGCGGTCGACGCCGTTGAGCAGAAACAGCTCGTCGCTGATCTTCTTCACCGTATCCAGGTAGTCGGCGTCGTAGATCGTGCCTTCGCTGGCGCGCACCGCCAGGCGCAGGGTATTGCCACCCTCGCCGAGCTGGCCACGGTACTTGAAGTAATTCTCGATAAACGGATGGCCGACCGGAATCATCTTCTCGAAGGCCGCATTCAGGCGCAGGCCGGTGGCCTGGATGCCGAGCAGCAGGCTGACGATCAGGCACAGGGCGACCACCAGGCCGCGATGGTTGAACAACAGGCGTTCGACCAGGCCGCCGGAATGCTTGTCGAAAGGCAGCAGCGCGCTTTCGCTCTCAGGCTGATGGAGCATCACTTTACTGTTCACGGCCTGGGCTCCGTTGTGTGGATGAATCGGCTAGGCGGGCAAGGCCGTGGTTGCTGGCGAGAATCACCTGGCCGCTGGCGCTGCTGGTCAGCCCGGTCAGGTAGGCCGGTTTGGCCAGGGTGGAAGCGACGAAGCTGTGGCCGTTATCGCGGCTGAGCAGCGTGCGGCCGGATTCGTCGACCAGCATCAAGCTGCCATCGGCCAGACGAGCGCCGGCGGTCAGGGTTAGCGGCAGGCTGTTGGGCACCGTGCGCCAGCTGTCGCCACGGTCTTCGGACAGGTAAGTCTTGCCGCGCAGGCCGAACGCCAGCAGCCCCTGGGCGTCGGTGGCGAGCAGGCCGAACAGGGTGCCGTTGGCCGGCGATTCCAGTGCGCTAAAGCGCAGACCGTTGTCGACCGAGCGCAGCAGCAGGCCCTGTTCGCCGGCGATAAACAGCTCGCCGGCCAGCTCGTGGATATCGTAGAGATGCATGGCGGAGGGGTTGTCAAGCCGCTCGCGAATCGATTGCCAGCTGGCGCCGCCATCGGCGGTGGCGAAGGCCAGCCCATAGGCGCCGAGGATCACGCCCTGCTGCTCGTCGAAGAAGTGCACGGCCAGAAAGGGTTTGTCCGGCCCCTCCTCGAACAGCAGTTGCGCCGCCTCGAGTTGCTGCTGGCTGTGCTCGCTGGGCTGGGCGCTGTGCGCGCGCTGCGCCGCCTCCAGCTCCAGGCGCGCGGCCTGCTCGCCATCCAGTTGTTTGCTCCAGCTCAGGCCGCCGTCTTGTGAATGCAGAACCACGCCGGCGTGGCCAACCGCCCAGCCCCGGGTGGCACTGGGGAAGACCACGCGGGTCAGGGTCACGCTCACCGGCGAGTTCACCTGCTGCCATGATTGGCCGTCATCCTCGGAAAGCAGAATGAAGCCGCGTTCGCCCACGGCGACCAGGCGCTGGCCAGCCAGCGCCACGTCGAGCATGAGCGATTGGCTGGCCAAGGCACTGGGCAGCGACGGCTGTTGGAACAATTGGCTATTCACTTCGGCACCGCTGGCCGCCTGGCCGATCACGCAGGCGCTCAGGCCGAGCGCGAACAGAGTCGCCCGCCTGAAGCTGCGCCATTGCGAAAATCTATGTGCGCGTATTGGCATGACTGTCTACCTCGAAAATCGAAAGGAGAGAGGCGCGGGTGAGCGCGCCTGTCCTTCTGCGCGTGACGCTTAGCGGACCGAACCGGAGGCCACTGCGTTACCGGTGAAGAAGTTTTCCGACTTGCGAGGGATGACCTTGTAGCTTTCGCCGTTGAGCCCCTGAACCACGCTGTAGGTGTTGGCCTGCAGGTTGTAGATGACCACCGGCTTGACCACTACGGCGGGAATCTTCGGCACCGCGAACGGCAGGGTCTGGATCACCCGCCAGAGCTTGCCTTCGGCGTCGTAGCCATCGGCCAGGGCGATGGTCCAGCTGTCCTCATCGATGAAGAAGCGCCGCTTGGGTACCGCATGGCGTTTGCCCGGAGCGACCGTGGCTTCGACCTCCCAGACCCGGTGCAGCTCCCAGCGCATCTTCTCGGCGTTGAGGACATCTTTAGTGAAGGCAGCGTCGCGCGACTCGGCATGGAACTTGTTGAGGTTGTAGGGGATGTACAGCTCCTTCTTGCCCACCAGCTTCCACTGGTAGCGGTCGGGATGGCCGATGAAGCCATGCACCTCATCGAAGTAGTTGGCCCCCGAGGCGACAAAGTCCGGCGTGTCGTAGCCGACGGTCGGGGCGCGGCGCACGCGGCGCTGGCCGACCAGGTACTGCCAGGCCTCGCGCGGGTTCTGCGGATCGATGCCGTCATGGGTGACCAGGGATTCGCCGGCCTTGAACGGCGGTTCGCTGGTCAGGAAGCGCAGCTTGGCGTAGTGGCCGGACCATTTGTCGAGGCTGCCGTCCTGGTAGTAGTAGGGGTATTGCCAGTTCTCCACGCCGCGGCTGGCCAGGGTGCGCGAGCCATCCGAGTTGCCGATCATGTTGATGTAACCCATCTCGATCGACTCGGCTTCGACGCGCAGCAGGAAGTTCCACAGCACTTCGTTGCCGTCCTGCGGAATCGGGAACGGGATACCACCGTAGCAGCCATCGACGGACAGGCCGCCCTCGATCAGTTTGCAGTTGGTGGCGTTGGCGAAAGTCTTGTCGTAAACACTTTGCGGGGCCGCGGCGGTGCGATGGGTCGGGTAGACATCCATGTAGAAACTGTCCGGGTATTTGTCCAGCAACGCCCGGGTGCCTTCGCTCAACTTGTCGGCGTACTGTGCGGCGTTCTGCGCGGTGATCCGCAGCAGCGGCTGCTCGCCGGGGAACGGGTCAGCCGGCACGTCGCCGAACTTGGCGCCGGCCACCTCGCTGGTCAGTCCGCCGGTCCAGGCCGGGATGCTGCCGTCGCCATTGCCGGCCTTTTCCGCCCCCAGGGGCGTCAAAGTGTCTTTCAGGGCATTGGCTTGCTCGGCGGAAACGGCGGCCTGGGCCTGGCCGATCGCCAGACCGAGGGTGAGAGTCGCCGCAGCGACTAATGCATGCTTGTTCATTATTGTTTTCCTCAGCAAGGCTGGAGTTAGAAGGTGCGTTGAATCGAGAAGGCGATGAAATCGCGATCCTTCAGGGTCTGCTTGTAGCTGTAGTTGTTGCTGGTATCGACGATCGGGGCACCATCGCCGAAGAAGTTCGTGTAGCTGAGCGAGGCGTACCAGGTCTTCTGGTAGTCGGCCTTGACGCCGATGGTGAAGTCGCCGCCATGCTCGGGGCTGAACGCCAGCGGGGTGACCGACGAGCGACCGTGCGGGGTGTAGCCGACGTTAATCGGCACCTGCACATCGACGCCGGGCATCACCTGGAAATACTGCGGTTCGAAGGTGAAGCGCAGCGAGTAGGCGTCGCGTGTCGCGTTGGGGTCGAGGTTTTCGGCGTTCTCCTTGACGCTCAGGCGCCGGTTGAAGGCGACTTCGCCCACCAGGGCCGCGGCATCCCACAGGCTGTTACCGCCATACAGGTTGATCATCGATACCTGGGCGTGCAGCGAATTACCGATCGGATAAGCCGGGTTCGAATTGTTGTCGGCATCCATGCCGGTCAACACCACCCCCCCGTTGGGCGCCAGGGGAGTATCGACGCGCATCGAAACTTCCCCGGCAACGTTGGCTTCGCCCACGACGGTACTGAAGCTGGCGCCATAGACCTTGATGTCCTCGGCATAGACATTCACGTAGCTGTCGTCGTTACCCGGAATGAACGCCGGACGGAAATAGAAGATCGGCGTCTTGTCGTGGAATTTGGCGGCGTACAGACCGAACTCCCAATCGTCGATGCTGAACTTGAGCTGGGCACCGAACTGCCCGGAATCGCGGGCCTCGATGTCGTCACCACGGATCAGCCGGCCTGTCGGGAACAGCACGCTTTCGGCACCATCGCCGACGAAGTCGCCATTGCTGAAGTAGCTGCCGGCACCCGGCAAACGGGCCTTGGTCCACTCGAACTGGTAGTAGGCAGCCACGCTGACGGTATCGTTCAATTGCCAGTTGGCCGAGACCTGCTCGGTCGGCATGAGGATTTCCTTGAACTGCGAACCGGGTACCGACTGCAGCTTGATCAGGTCCACGCTCGACTGGGCGCTGGCGATGCCGTTGGCGCCGAAGAACAGGCTTTCGCCGTAGATCTGATTGAACTGCCCCAAGCGACCGGACAGGCGCGTCGAGCCGATATCGGTGGCGCCATAGACGAAGGCATCGAGCAGTTCGCCCTTGCGCCCGTGCAACTTCTCGGTGTCCTCAGTGAAGCGGTCGTGCGGCACGCTGAGCTGGTTACTCGTGGCCGGCGAGTCGTTGTCGTTGCCCTCGTTGTAGACCGTGTCGTACCAGGCCGCACCACTGAGACGCGCTCCTACGTCCTGGTACTTGAGGTCCAGCTCGGAGAGCAGATCCAGGCGATTGGAAATCAGGCCGCTGCTGAAATTGCGCTGGCCATCGTCATTGTCTTTGCGGGCGACGTTATCCTCGCGGCCTTTGACGCGAAAGGAGTTGCTGTACTTGAGGGTGTTGTCCCAGCTCGCCGAGAGACCCTCGACACCCGTGTCGAGCTGAAATGCATAGGCATTGAGCGACGTGCACAGGGCCACAGCCGCGCCAATGGAGCTGAGCCGGTACGGAGGCGTTCCCGAGCGGACCCGGAGTTTTTGCTGCGTTTTCATGGAAACCTCTTCTGTTTTTTGTTGTTGTGACAGCTGGTCTACATCGTGCTGCGGCACGCAATAGCGGGTGTACGGGTAGCGGGAGTCCTCTTGCTGCGTTCAGGTGGGGAGCGGTGCGGGTCAGCGACCTTCACATCGATAGAGAAAAGCCAGGCCGGCCTCGGCGATTTGCTCATCGAACTCGCCTTTCACGCCGCTGACGGCGATGGCGCCTACGACCTGGCCTTCGAACAGGGCCGGCAGCCCACCGACCATTGGAATGACCCCGGCCAACGAGGCGGCGCCAGTGCGACCGGAGGCCAGCATGTCTTCGAAGAAGCGCGTGGGCCTCCTCGTGATGGCCGCGCTGCGCGCCTTGTCGAGGGCGATTTGCGTCGAGGACTTGGAGGCGCCGGCCAAGCGGCGGAAAGCCAGCAAATAGCCGCCGTCATCGACCACCGCGATGGACACCGCCCAGCCGTTGCGCAGCGCTTCTTCTTCCGCCGCGGCCAACATGCCGTCCACTTCGCTCAACTCCAGTTCTGGCTTCATACGCATGGCAGGTGTCCTCGGATGCAGGTGGTCAGGCGGCTCATACAAGATTTTATTTTGTGCATCATTTTTATGATTGTGCCTTTAAATACTTTTTATGCACAAAAAGTATTCCCGCTTCCCGGCGAAGTCAAGCGAAAAAACTCCGTGAAGACGGGACCGATGAGGCCGACTGACCAAGCAGCCGGTGCGGCTCGCCGCACGGCAGCGAGCCGAGGGGCGTCTGGGCGCCTCTGTAGTCAGGAGATGGGCAAGACTTGCCCGCGCCGATCGAGCCGCATCAGCCACAGACCAAAGCGCTCGTCCGGCGTAGCTATGAAATCGATGTCGGGTGGATAGCCGCGGCAGGATGGGGGCGGCTACGCGACCGCCTCACAGCCGCCGAGGTTGGGGTACGCCGGCAGTCCTTCCAGGCTTCGCGCGCGGGAGGCGCAAGGCGTCAGCCCGCGCCCCTTAGGGAACTGGCACGCCGCGCATCCAGGCTCAGCGGTCCGGCGCCGAGCGCGGCAACGACCAGCATGCCGCCGACGATGGAGAGGTTCTTCATGAACTTGATCTGCGCCATGTACACCTCAGCGTCCGGTAACGCCCAGTAGTTATGGAACAGGACATTGGTCAGCAGGGTGAACAGCGCCAAACTCAGCGCCGCCCAGCGCGCCTGCCAGCCCACGGCGAGGGCCAAGGCGGCGAGGACTTCGTAGACGCCGGACAGCACGGCCAGGGGGGGCGCCGCCGGTAAACCGACGCTCGCGATATAGCCAGCGGTGCCGGCGATGTCCGCCAGCTTGTCGATCCCTGCGAGGAGAAACAGCAGTGCCAGCAGCATGCGACCGACCAGCATCAGGGGTGATTTAAAGGCGTCCATCGATGCGTACTCCGAGAGGTTGGGAAAAGGTGAACAAATGCAGATCGAGCAGGTCCCTCTGCGCTCTATTCTTCGGAACCGAACTCGACATACTTCAAACCCTTGCGCGCCAGGCGCGGGCGCATGTCGTTCAGGTCGAGGCTGAGTTCGCCAGCCTCGTAGCGACGGCGCTTTTCGCCTTCGTCGGCCTCGCGCAGCCGCGCGATGGCCAGCACGCTCTCGGCCTGGGCATGCGGCACGACACAGACCCCGTCGTCATCGGCGACTATCACGTCCCCCGGATGGATCAGCACTCCACCGCAGACCAGCGGAACCTGGACATTGGCCAAGGTCTCCTTGACCGTACCTTGCGCCGAGATCGCCTTGGACCAGACCGGAAAACCCATCTCGGTGAGAGTGGCGACATCGCGCACCCCGGCATCGATCACCAGCCCCCGCACGCCGCGCGCCTTGCATGCGGCGCCGAGCAGATCGCCGAAATAGCCGTCCTCGCAGGGCGAAGTCGGCACCACGATCAGGATGTCGCCGGGCCGGGCCTGTTCGACCGCCACGTGGATCATCCAGTTGTCCCCCGGCGCGACTTCGCAGGTCAGGGCGTTACCGGCGATCTTCGCCGGGCGATAGATAGGCCGCAGATGAGGAGCCAGCAGCCCTCTGCGCCCCTGCGCCTCATGCACGGTGGCCACACCCAATTCGCCGAGACCTAGCACTATCTGCTCGTCCGTTCGACGCACGTTCGTCACTACGATTGCCATTGCATGCTTCCTGTTGTTGGGCCAAAGACGGATGAAGGGCTCGCCCCAGCAGGGCTCGGCACTCATTGCGCCTCGCCTCTTGGGCTGACTGGTACCGATAGTATTAACAGACCTACAAGTATTCAAGTACTACTCGGTATATTTTTACTCGAAACCCTCCCCTGCCCCTGCGCGCTCGGCCGTCAGCCGCGTTTGCTCAAGGCCTTCAGCGCCTGGATGAACTCGCGCAGCGGCTGGCGCAGGCCATCGAACAGCGGGTTGTCACGCTCGCTGAGCATGACCCCGCCGAGCAGCTTCAAGCCCACCGCAGTGGCGGCGGCCGAATCCGCATCGAGACCGCTCACCTGGCGAACGCGCTCGGCTATCTGCACCAGGTCGTCATGGTTGTGATGGGTGAATACCAGTGCTGGCGGGGCTTCGCCGTCATCGCTCCCCGCCTCCAGCAGCGGCGCGAGGGTAACTTGGTAGCTGTGGATCATCACCTGCTTGCTCCATTGTTCTATCGACTGATGCTGCCGCCCCACCCGCCTTGTCCGTGCTGCCGGTGTGGCCGTTGACAATCCCGACTCGCGAATTGATACTTAAAGTATTCAAATACCAAATAGAATGTCAATATCTCACCAGCGAACAGGCCTTTCAAGGCGCAGGCAGCCCTGAGCCACCTGCTGGCAAGAATCCTGCGAACTGCCGAGCACCAGACGAAGAGAGCGCCCATGATCATCGACTGCCACTGCCACTACACGACCGAACCGCACCAGCATCACGCCTTTCGCCAGGCGCAAGTCCGCTACGCCCAGGACCGGACGGGGACAGCGCCCCTCTATCCGGGAATCGGCGACGATGAGATTCGCGCCTCGATCGAAGACAACCAGCTGCGCCTGCTGCAACAGCGCGGCATCGACATGACGGTGTTTTCGCCCCGCGCCGCCGGCATGGGCCACCATGTCGGCGACGAGAGCATCAGCCTGGCCTGGACCCGCGCCAGCAACGACCTGATCGCGCGGATAGTCGCGCTGTTTCCACAGCACTTCTTCGGCGTCTGCCAGTTGCCACAGTCGCCGGGCGTGCCCATAGCCCACTCGATCCACGAGCTGGAGCGCTGCGTCAAGGAACTGGGCTTCGTCGGCTGCAACCTCAACCCCGACCCGTCGGGAGGCCACTGGACCGCGCCGCCGCTGACCGACCGCGCCTGGTATCCGTTCTTCGAGAAGATGATCGAACTCGACGTGCCGGCGATGATCCACGTTTCCGGCTCATGCAACGCCTGCTTCCACACCACGGGCGCGCACTACATCAATGCCGACACCACGGCCTTCATGCAGTTGCTGCAGGGGGATCTGTTCAGCGACTTTCCCGAGCTGCGCTTGATCATTCCCCATGGCGGCGGCGCCGTACCCTACCACTGGGGCCGCTACCGCGGGCTGGCCGACATGCTGAACAAGCCGCCCCTGACCAGCCACGTGATGCAGAACGTATTCTTCGACACCTGCGTCTACCACCAGCCGGGCATCGACCTGCTGTTCAAGGTGATCGACCTCGACAACATCCTGTTCGGCTCGGAAATGATCGGTGCAGTGCGTGGCCTGGACCCCGAAACCGGCCACCATTTCGACGACACCCGGCGCTATATCGATGCGCTCGCCCTCTCGCCGCAGGACAGCCAGCGGGTCTTCGAAGGGAATGCGCGGCGGGTGTATCCGCGCCTGGATGCGCAGCTCAAGGCCCGCGGGCTCTAGCGGCCGGCTAGTGGTGGCTTGACTCGAGTTCGCGGGCTTGCGGCTTATCTGTGGGAGGGTCCGGGCGGCGTTCCGTGACCTCGGGGCGAAGCCTGTGCCCGGCACCGCGCCGCAGCAACCAGGCAGTCCTGCGGCCTGCATTCGCCGCGGGGCGCGCCTCCCACCGGACTTGGGTTAGCCCATAAACCAATTAACCGCTCAGCACCCTAGGCGGAGCGCTTAGCACCCTGCGGCTGCTCGCCATAGGCGTGCAGCAGCGCGGTCAGGGCCAGCCGGACCAGGTCGCCGGCGGTCGGTCCGGCCTTGAAGCTGGCGGCCGCGCCATAGGTCAGCTCGAAAACGATACCGCCCAGGGCTTCCGGATCCGCGGGCGCGGCACCCTCTGGAAACATCCGCAACAGGATCTCGCCGAGGCGCTGCCATTGCGCACGGAACAGGGTGGCATGGCGCTCGCCGAAGGTGGAGTCGCGTCGCGCGCGGCGGAACAGCTCGAGCGCAAGCAGGCCCCAACTGGGATCGGTCGAGCGGTTCAACGCCCAGTCGCTGATGATCTCGATCATCGCCTGCGGGTCGGCCTCCTCACCGAGCAGCTCGGCGATTTCCGTCACGTCCTGCAGCGAATGAGCCTCCAGCAACTCGAGGATGATCTCTTCCTTGCTGTTGAAATTGGAGTAGAAGGCACCCTTGCTGAAACCAGCCTCCTCGGCGATGCGATCGACAGAGGCGCTCTCATAGCCCTCGCGCGCCACAACTGCGCGTGCCGACTCCAGCAGCTTGGCCCTGGTCACCGCACGGCTTTCTTCTCTGGTTAGGCGAGCCACCCGTTTGCTCCTTGGATTGCACATGGATACCGCACGCCGCCGCGCGGGGAATCGCGCCAGGCGGCTAGACCTGGCGCATCTTAATCATTTAACCCCAACACCGAAAGGACGCAGGGCGTCGCCCAGAACTGCGGCGACCGACACCTCGGTACGCGGGGTGTCGATTACCATCGGGGATTCCTTGCGCGCCTTGGCTCGCGCCTCAGGGCACGATCACATAGTTGCTGAAGCCGCCGTGGCGGGCGCCGAGGCCGGAGATCGCCTGGTTGATGTCCTCCAGGCGCGCAACTTCGTGTTCGAGGATGGACAGATCGATGGTCTTCGAGCGGATCATCTCGACCATGTCGTAGCCCTCGCTCGCGGTGAACCAGGCCGAGCCGATGAGCTTCATCGAGTTGTCCATCAGCCACTTCATATCGATCGGCAGTTTGCCCACCGTGCCGCCCACGTTGACGATGGTGCCGCCGCGCGCCACCCCGTGCATGGCGTCGTCGAACACCTCCAGGGAGACGGCCGCGCCCAGGGCATCCACCATGAAATGCGCGCCGCGACCGCCGGTGCGGCTACGGGCCCACTCGGCGATCGAGCCGTCGTCGGTGGAGAACACCTCGATGCGCTGCGGCGCCAGGGCCTTCACCCGCTCGAGCAGCGCGCGGTTGCGCCCGGTACCGAGGATGCGACTGGCGCCCATGGCCAGGGCGAACAGCGTGATGCCCAGCCCCAGGGTGCCCGAGATGCCATTGATGAGCAGCGACTTGCCGGCCAGGGGGCCGCACTTGCGCAGCGCCGCGTAGCCGGTGCCCAGGTAGCCGAGCCGAGCCGCTTCCTCGAACGAGATGTTGTCGGCCAGCTTGACGATGGCGTGCTGCGGCGCCGCCATGTACTCGCAGAAGCCGCCGTGCGGATAGAGGTCGTAGATGGTTTGCGACTTGTCCTTGGAGAAGCCGAAGTAGCCGTTGAACACGAAATAGTCACAGGCCACGCGGTTGTCCGACAGGCAGGCCGGGCACGAACCACAGGAACGCACCGGGCTCACATAGACGCGGTCGCCCGGCTTAAGGCCGACCACTTGCGCGCCGACTTCGACGATCACTCCGGCCGGGTCGAGGCCGAACACCGCCGGCAACTCGGGTTGCGGCAAGTGCGGACACCAGGTCGGCCAGTTGGCCAGCACATTGCCCAGGTTGGGCACCATGCCACAGGCATGCACCTGCACCAGCACGTCGGTGGCCAGGGGTGCAGGCCGCGGCACGCTATCGATGGTCATCGGGGTACCGACCGCGTGCATGCGGGCGGCGCGCATCGTTGGGAGGCTCATGGGGTATCTCCTTGCTTGTTGTTTTGGGGCCGAAGGCCGGGCAGCGGCAAGCGAAAAATAATTGACATCCTGCTCGGTATGCGAATACTACAAGGCATATGGATCCCGCGCAAGATGCGCTTCCCTAGCATGTATTTTGTGATAACTTGTGCATGAAGTTTGTTTTTGTGCATAAAAATAAGGAGACAAACGCGATGACCTCCCCCGTCTATCTGTCCAATACCTGGTATGCAGCCGCCTTCAGTGGCGAGCTGAGCACCACGCCGCTGTTGCGCACTCTGCTCGGTGAGCCGGTGGCGCTGTACCGTGGTGCGTCAGGCCGCGCGGCGGCGTTGCACGACCGCTGCCCGCACCGCTTCGCGCCGCTGCACAAGGGCGAAGTTTTTGGCGACGACTTGCGTTGCCCCTATCACGGTCTGCGCTTCGACCCACAAGGCGCCTGCGTGCACAACCCCATAGGCGAGGGCAAGATTCCCAAGGCGGCTTGCGCGCGCAGCTATCCGCTGCTCGAGCGCGATGGCATCGTGTGGTTGTGGTGGGGTGACCAACCCGCCGACGAGTCCAAGCTGCGGCGCTGGCCGGAGTTCGACGACAGCGAGCGCTACACCTGCGTAGAGGGCTACATCCGGGTCAAGGGTGAGTACCAGCTGATCGCCGACAACCTGCTCGACCTCAGCCATGCCGAGTTCCTCCATCCCTACCTGGCCACCGAGGGTTTCAACCGGCGCACCCAGTATTCGATGGAGCAGCAGGACAACACGGTGGTGGCGCGCAACTGGCGCCCGAGCGAACCGATCAGCGGGCTGTTCGCCTTTGCCTACGGCGACGATGCGCCGACCCATGTGGACCACCTGTCCCTGGTCGAATGGCAAGCACCCTCGACCCTGCGCCTGGAGATCGGGGTCACCCGCCCCGGCCAACCGCCCGAGGCAGGGCCACGCTCCTTCCAGGCCCACCTGATCACCCCGGAGACGGCGCACACCAGCCACTACTTCTGGAAGTGGGGGCGCGACTTCAAGCTCGAGGACCAGGACTTCTCCGCCAAGCTACAGGCCAGCCTGCAGGCGGCCTTCGAGACCGAAGACGGGCCGATGATCGAAGCCCAGTCGGCCCACATGGGCGGCCAGCCGCAGGAGGCGCTCAAGCCCGTGCTGCTGCCCACCGACTCGGCTTCGCTGCGCGCACGGCGGGTGTTGCAGCAGCTCATCGAGCAGCAGGTGGCGTCATGATCGAGGTGATTGTCAGCCAGCGGCGCAGCGAAGCCGAGGACATCTGCAGCTTCGAGCTGACGGCCGTGGACGGCTCACCGCTGCCGCCCTTCGAGCCCGGGGCGCACATCGATGTGCATTTGCCCAACGGCCTGATCCGCCAGTATTCGCTGTGCCCGGGGACGGAGCAGCTCGGCCGCTACCTGATCGCGGTGCTGCTGGAGCCGGCCTCGCGCGGCGGCTCGGCGGCGGTGCACCGGCTGCAGGTCGGCGATCGACTGCGCATTGGTGCCCCGCGCAACCACTTCCCGCTGCAGGGCGATGCACAGCGTTCGCTGTTGCTGGCCGGCGGTATCGGCATCACCCCCTTGCTGGCGATGGCCGAGCATCTGGCGGCCCGCGGCGCGGACTTCGTCCTGCACTACGGGGCCCGCTCGGCCGCGCGCATGGCGTTCGCAGAACGGCTGCGCGAGCAACCGCTGGCGGCGCAGGTGCACTTGCACCTGGACGATGGCGCGCCCGAGCAGAAGCTGGTTCTGGATCAAGCCCTGGGGCCGGTCATGCCGGGCACCCATATCTATGTCTGCGGCCCTGGCGGCTTCATGGACTGGGTGCTGGATGGCGCGCGCCAGGCCGGCTGGCCGGAAGAGCAGCTGCACCGTGAGTACTTCGCCGCACCCGTCCGCAGCCAGGACGCGGAAGACGGCGCGTTCCAGATTCAGATCGGCCACGGCGGCGCCATCCACACGGTGCCGACCGGGCGCAACGTGATCGAGGTGCTGAACGAGCACGGCATAGAGGTCCCGGTGTCGTGCGAACAGGGCGTTTGCGGGACCTGCGTGACCCGCGTGCTCGAGGGTCAGCCCGACCACCGCGACAGCTACCTCACCGAGCGGGAGCGCTCGGCCAACGACTGCTTCACCCCGTGCTGCTCCAGAGCGCGCTCGCCACTGCTGGTGCTCGATCTCTGAGCCCTGCCCTCTCGCCCGTCGAACCCGACTTCAGGAATATTGCCATGCCCCTGCAACCCACAGCCTCACTCAGCCCCCTCAAACTCGCGGGCGGCGCCCTCGGCTTCAACTGGCTGCCCGTATTCGTCGCGCGTGAACGCGGCATCTTCGAACGCCACGGCCTGGCGGTGGAACTCTGCCGCCTGGGCAGCGTGGACAAGGCGACAGCCGCCGTGCGCAGCGGCGAAGCCGATTTGGCCATCTCGCCTCCCGAAGGTGTGCTGGCCGATGCGGCCGCGGGCGGCAGCCTGCGGCTGATCGCGGCCAACTGCAACTGCCTGCCGCTGACCCTGGTGGCGCGCGCGGGCATCGAGCGCATCGAGGATCTGAAGGGGACCGTGCTCGGCACCTCATCGCTCACCGAAGGTACGGCCATCTATACCCGCGAGATGCTGGCCCAACATGGCTTGCAGTACCCGCAGGACTACTCGTTCGCCCTGGCTGGCGTGCACCAGGCACGCTGGAAGGCATTGCAGGATGGCAGCATCGATGCCGCCGTACAGCCGCCGCCCTTCAACTTCCTGGCCATCGACGCCGGCTACAGCGACCTCGGCGAGGTCAGCGACTACCTGCCCGAGATCGCCTTCACCGCCATGCTCGGCCGGCTGGAGTGGGTGCAGGCCCATGAGGTCGCGGTGCTGGCCCTGCTGCGTGCGCTGGCCGAGGCCACCGCGCTGGTCTACGACGAGAGCAACGACGCGATGCTGGTGCCGATCATGATGGAGGTGACTCAGTCAGACGCGGCCTACGCGCAGCGGGCGCTCGACTACATGCGTGACAAGTCGGCGTTTGCCCGCTCGCTGGAGATCCCGCCCGCCGCGCTGGACAAGTCGCTGGAGCTGATGGTCAAGGCCGGGCTGCTCGACGACGCCGCGCAGGACAGCGCCCGCCGGGGTTGGGATGGCCGCTGGGCGCAACGTGCCATGCAGGCCGTGAACGCCGGGGAGGCCCTGTGATGGAGGCGCTGAGTCTTGATCCGCTGGCCGTGCTGCGCGTGCTGTGCGGCGTCTGGTTTCTACCCCACTGCATCGGCAAGATCCGCAACCTCGGGCCGGCCTCGCAGACCTTCGCCAAGGCTGGCTTGCACCCGGCGCGGGCCTTCGTGGTGCTGACCATCGTCGTCGAAGTGTTCGCCGGCCTGGGCCTGGTGTTCAACATCTACCCGCAGGTCGCTGCCGCTCTCGCCGCGGGCGTGCTCGCAGGCGCCAGTTATGCGGTGCTCAAGATCAATGGCTTCAACTGGCGCTGGCAGAAGCAAGGCCCCGAATTCATGGTTTTCTGGGCCGTCGCGGCGCTGCTATCGGTGGCCGGCTAGCGGCTGGTGGGCCCCGTCAGCAGGCTCTCGCTCGGCGTGGGGCCCATGCAGTTTTTTTGCACTCATACAAACTGTCCTTCATATCTGGGAGTTGCTCATGATCAAGTCACGCGCCGCCGTCGCGTTCGCGCCCAACCAACCGCTGCAGATCGTCGAGATCGACGTGGCGCCGCCCCAGGCCGGTGAGGTGCTGGTGCGCATCGTCGCCACCGGCGTCTGCCATACCGACGCCTATACGCTCTCCGGTCAGGACAGCGAGGGCGTGTTCCCCTGCGTCCTCGGTCACGAAGGCGGCGGCATTGTCGAAGCAGTCGGAGAAGGTGTCACCTCGCTGCAAGTGGGCGACCACGTCATCCCCCTGTACACCGCCGAATGCCGCCAGTGCAAGTTCTGCACATCCGGCAAGACCAACCTGTGCCAGGCGGTACGGACCACCCAGGGCCAGGGCCTGATGCCGGACGGCACCACGCGCTTTTCCTACAACGGCCAGCCGATCTACCACTACATGGGCTGCTCGACCTTCTCCGAGTACACCGTGTTGCCGGAAATTTCCCTGGCCAAGATCCCCAAGGAAGCGCCACTGGACAAGGTCTGCCTGCTCGGCTGCGGGGTGACCACCGGCATCGGTGCGGTACTCAACACCGCCAAGGTAGAGGAAGGTGCGACAGTGGCGATTTTCGGCCTGGGCGGCATCGGTTTGGCGGCGATCATCGGCGCCAAGATGGCCAAGGCCTCGCGGATCATCGCCATCGACATCAACCCGGCCAAGTTCGAAGTGGCCCGCGAATTGGGCGCCACCGAGTTCCTCAACCCCAAGGAGCACGCCAAACCGATCCAGGACGTCATAATCGAGATGACCGACGGCGGTGTGGATTACAGCTTCGAGTGCATCGGCAACGTGCAACTGATGCGCGCGGCGCTGGAGTGCTGCCACAAGGGCTGGGGCGAGTCGACCATCATCGGCGTGGCACCCGCTGGCGCCGAGATCAGCACGCGGCCCTTTCAGTTGGTCACCGGTCGCGTCTGGCGCGGCTCGGCCTTCGGCGGGGTCAAGGGTCGCAGCGAACTGCCGAGCTACGTGGAGAAGGCGCAGCAGGGCGAAATCCCGCTCGACACCTTCATCACTCACCGCATGGGGTTGGAACGCATCAACGATGCCTTCGAGCTGATGCACACCGGACAAAGCATCCGCACCGTCATTCATTTCTGACTTTGCGTGCCGACCTGTGTCGGCCCGTAACTAACGGGCACCTGCCCACCCCTCACCAAACCGAGAAGAATATGTCTATCTATACCCACGTTACCCTTGGCACCAATGACCTCTCCAAGGCCCGCGAGTTCTACGACAAAGTGTTGGCCGAACTGGATTACAAGCGCATCGCCGACCTGAATGACAATGGCTCGATCTGGGGTTACGACTCCCCTGCGTTCTTCGTCCTCAAACCCGCCGATGGCGCGCCGGCCACCGTCGGCAACGGCGTTACCGTCAGCTTCCAGGCGCCAAGCCGTGCCGCTGTCCATGCGTTCCACGAAGTCGCCCTGGGGTTGGGCGCCAAGGACGAAGGACAGCCGGGGCCACGCGGTTGGGCACCCAACGCCTATGCCGCCTACGCCCGCGACCTCGATGGCAACAAGCTGGCGGTCTATTGCTTCGAACCGGCCTGATTGATCCAGGCGATTGGCTTGCGGTCATCTCCACGGAGAAGTTGCGCCTTTATCTGCCGATAGGGGCGCAGCTCTTCTGCCTGACTTGCAGCCTGCAACGCAGATTACGCCGCACCGGAAAAACCGTAGCGGTGCCGCAGGTTAATCAATCAACCTCCCTTGCCGCAGACCCCCCCTATTTCTGGCGTCGAACCTAGCGTGCACGATTCCCTTTCCCACTCGGCCGACTGGCCAGCGCCGATCCGGGCGCTCAAGCACCGCAACTTTCGCCTGTATTTCATCGGCCACGCCATTTCGACCCTGGGCTCCTGGGTGCAGCAGGTGGCCCTGGCCTGGCTGATCTACCGGCTGACCGGGTCCGCCGCGCTGCTGGGCCTCACCACCTTCGTCGCGCTGGTACCGCAGTTGCTGCTGGGACCGCTGGCCGGCGCCTGGATCGACCGCCACGACAAACGCCGATTGCTGATGCAGACCCAGGCTTTGCTCGGGCTGCAGGCTGCCGTGCTGGCTGTGCTGACCGCGACCGAACACATCGGCCCGGCGTCGATCATCGCCTGCTCCGCCCTGCTCGGCATGCTCAATGCGCTGGACACGCCGTTGCGCCAATCGCTATTGAGCCGCTTCGTCGACCAGCGAGAGGATCTGTCCAACGCGCTGGCGCTGAACGCCATGCTGATCAATGCCGCGCGTTTTCTCGGCCCGCCGCTGGCCGGCCTGCTGCTGGGCCTGACCGGCGAGGCGACCTGTTTCGCCCTGAACGCCCTGTCCTACCTGGGTTTGCTGGCCGGCCTGCTGTTCATCCGCATCGCACCCTCGCCACGGGCGCAAGGATCGCTGCGCAGCGTCTTCGGCGCCGGGCTGGACTATGTAAAGGACAACCGCCAGGTGCGCCTGATGCTGATCAGCGTACTGGCGGTCAACCTCACTGCCTCCAGCTACGCGGTCTTGCTGCCGGTATTCGCCAAGGATGTGTTCGCCGGTCAGGCCAGCCTGCTGGGTTGGCTGTGGGGCGCCGCCGGCTGCGGCGCGCTGTTGGCCGCGATATTTTTGTCCGTGCACAGGGGCCGGGAAGAGCTGAACCGAGTCATCGTCTGCGCGGCGCTGATCAGCGCCGCGGCTCTGCTGACCTTCGCGCTCAGCACCTCGCTGCCGCTATCCTTGCTCGCCATGCTGGTGCTCGGTTTCGGCATTTCCACCAGCAATATCGGCACCAATATCCTGCTGCAGGACCAAACCCCCGAAGCCCTGCGCGGACGCGTGGTCTCGCTCTATACCTCCACCCGCTTCGGCTTCGATGCGATCGGCGGTTTGCTCGCAGGCCTACTGGCCGCGCAGGTCGGCGGCCCGGCAGCCTTGGTTGTCGCGGGGGTGATCTTGCTGGCTTATTGCCTCTGGCTGATTGGGCATCAGCGGGGTCTCGCTGGCGCCGAATGACCATCTGCCAAGCAAGTGTTGCGGCCGATGCGCTTTTAACCCACGTGCAGGAATTTCATTGACCCTGTTTCGAACGCCGAACTCGTTGTTGCATTTCGCTTTTCAGACTGTGGGGCTGGGTCAGCATGGCGTCGGCACCCTGGTCAATAATGCGTCGGCGGCAACACCCTTCAGCTCCCGCAGCAACTGAACAGGCCTCGACGGAAGCGGTACCAGATACCGGCGCCTCTTCTTTATCAGTTCGGCCGGGATATCCCAGATCCCAGCATCCAGGTCGACATGTTCCCAGCGCGCCCGGCGAATCTCTAGCGGCCGGAGAAAGAGCAACTCCAAGGCGATAGTATTCGTGCGAAAACCGCCCTAAACCTGGCTATACCGGCAACGAACATGGGCGGCTGCCGGCCCTGCTTTGCCAAAGCCCGAGCACTATCCCGCCCCGCACGGGCATCAGCCAACCCCACCTCGGGATACCCGCCGATGGCGAAAACGTTCTCGACGTGGATAATCTTTCTGCCGTTCATATTCCGCTGTCGTTAACTACTGCGCCGCCGTCTCGGCCGCTGGCGCAGGCTCGACTGCCTCGGGCTCGGGCTTGTCCAAATAGGCCTGAATCACCAGGATCACGATCAGCATGAAGGCCGCCAGCGGCAGCAGCCTGGTCTTCTTCGGCACTTCGGCGCCACAGGCCGGGCAGCTCGTGGCCTGGCTCGGTAGCGGCGCACCGCAGGCTTTACATTCGAGTCCCATCATCATTCTCCAAGCGAATATCCGCCGACTCTAGCCCAACAGCGGGTTGCCGGGCTACGCCAGCGACCACCAGCCAGCGCAGAACGCCACATGGCAGGCCAGCCCCGCCAGACACCCGGCTCGCCCACAAGCCCCGGCCAGCCTGGCCTGACGCCTGATCAAAGCCCCTGAACATCGCTAAGCACCTGAACCAACAACAGTTTTTCTCAAGAGAAGAGTTGACAGGCGCTTTTCTGGCGATAGAATTGGCGCCGCGGGATGGAGCAGTCTGGTAGCTCGTCGGGCTCATAACCCGAAGGTCGTAGGT
>RCUR01000120.1_pt1 | contig 25693 bp, 16 predicted proteins | sample 2166151 | NCBI WGS metagenome assembly RCUR01 (sample SAMN09932785, study PRJNA488358) | compost metagenome | isolation source: compost soil in an enriched community | place: Germany: Experimental Botanical Garden
GTGAGGTAGTGGGTGTCATCGAGGGCCTCATCGCGGGCTTGCCGGATCGCCGGACCGCCGCGATCGACCGCACAGCGGTCGCACAATCTAAAGGCCAAAAAAAAGCCCACCAGAACGGCGGGCCTAAAGGGAAATGCTTCAAACCTAGTACTGCGACGTCATGCCATCTTCAATGGCAATCCCCTGCTCACGCATCCTGGCAATCAAGCCAGCCCGCGCCTGCGGCAAATTCAGCATCGCCACCTTGCGGATCCCGGCCACTTCCTCGGCGGTGTAGGGCTGGTAATGCTCCGGCATGCTCTTGCCAGCCATGCCGTCAGGGCGCATCAGCCAGTTCACCAGGTCGGCCAGCTGCGCATCGCTCAGCGCTGACTGCGACATGCCGGGCACGCGAATCAGGAACTCGCGCCCGCCCTCAACCTTGAGGAAGTTGCCGACGAAATCCTTCATGCGCGGTGTGTCGTTGGGCGCCGAGCCTTCGCCGTCGCTGAGGTGGCAACCGGCGCATTGCAGCTGGTAGTTCGTGGGTGTGCTGTAGCCAGCCTGGGCAATAGGCGTTTGTGGCGACTCATTGCCCGGTGCGTGCTTCTGGTTCGGGTCGGGAATAGCCCGCGCCAGGGCGAGCGGGGCCGTCATGGCGCATACCAGTCCTGCGATCAACAGATAACGCATGCTAGCCCCTGGGGTCATAACGCGACGCCGCGAATAACCGAAACGGTGCAATGGTAGATGTGCGACTTGGCCGCCAGGCACCAGTTCACGTCGTTGTTGTTGAACGGACGGTAGGCTGGTTCTTCGCTGTCGTTACGGGTACAGGCGCACTGGGTGCAGCTGTGCTTACCGCAACAGTCGTTGTAGGAAATGATGTAGTCCTTGCCGTCGGCCGGGTTACGGCAGGTGCCGACCCAGGCCACTTGCGAGGCTTCGGTGCCCGGTGGGCAGGAGGTCACGCTGCCGCCGCAGCAGCTGCACAGGAAGCCGTCGATGGAGCAGTAGCGCCAGTAGTCGCAGCTGTTGGGGTCACCCGGATCGCCGGCCTTGGGGGCTTCGGCGGCCAGGGCCTTGCTGGTGCGGTCGATGGGCAGCAGCACCGGCAGGGCGGCGCCGGCGACCATCAGCGAGCCCAGGCGGGCCAGGAGTTTGCGCCGCGACGTGGTGTCGGCGACATGGCGCGAGGAGCGCTCGAACAGGCGGTCTAGCAGTTTCATGGAGAGCTCCCTTCCTTAGTGGTTGTGTGCGCCGTGGGCGTGCGAGTGGTTGTGCAGGTACTGCTGCAGGGTGGCGCTGCCCAGGTGCTCGGCTTCGAACAGGCTGTCCAGGTGCTCGCGGGAGTTGACCAGGCCTTTGGAACGCAATACGCCTGCCTGGTCGATCAAGGCTGCATAAGGCAGCTTGCCGATCTGGTAGGTCATGCCGACTTCCGGGCCGACCACGTAAGTCACGTTTTCCAGCTTGTGTTCCTTGATCAGCGCTTGCTGCGCTTCCATGTCGCCGTCGCTGACATAGATGACGTCCAGGCGGTCGGCCTGGTCCTTGGCGATGGATTTGATCGCCGGCAGCAACGACTTGCAGATCGGGCAGGTCGGCGAGAGGAAGAACAGCAACTGGCCCTTCTCACCGGCATAGCCGAAGTTGACCGGGCGACCGTTGCGGTCGGCGGCGGTCACTTTGGGCGCAGGCTCGTTCACGGCCACGCCTTTATCGACCATCAGGGCGCCAGCTGGCGCCAGGCGCGAGTGCAGGACACCGATCTGGCGCACCAGGCCCATTACGGCAAAAGCCAGTGCCAGCAGCAGGCACCAGAGCAATACGTTGGAAACAATCAAGCCTTCCATAAATCACCTTCCAATCAGTTTGAGCAAGCGTGGGCTGTTGGCCAGAAGGCCATCGACCGCGGCATAGACGAGCAGGGCAACGGCACTCGCGGCAATGGCCACGAAACCGTCGAAAAAGCCCATTTCACGAGCGTGTGGAGCAAGCGACGCGACCACGGCCAGGCCGACCAGCACACTGTTGCGCAGCAGCAGGGCAGGGCGAATCGGTTGGGACTGGTCGGGGCCGGCGCAACCGCAGTCAATGTCCTTGCGGCCACGCCAGAGGTTGAAGCCGATAGCCGCCGCGTACAGGCCCAGCAGGCCAGCGGCGACAGGCGCTGCGTAAGGGCGGCTGAACGGCGCCAGCAAGGCCAGGGCAGTGGCCAGCTCCAGCACTGGCAGCAGGCGCGCGAACAGGCGCACCAGTACCTTTGGCAGCAACTGGTATTCCTCCACCTGTCGGGCGAAACGGGCCGGCGCACGCACTTTATGTGTTGCGGCGCTGGCCAGGATCACCGCGACCGTGATGGCGCTGGCGATGACGAATATCGGATCAGGTTGCATGGCTGCACCTCGTCAATGGCTGAGAATCTGGGTTGCCGTCTTGGCGATCTTTTCCACGGTGCCGGTGTGTTTGCCGGTGGTCAGGTCAAACGTCTCCAGGCCGCCTGCGATGTTGGTACCCAGCAGCAAAGGCTTGTCGTCGCTGGTCGCGTGCAGGCTCCAGATCGGGTTCGGCGCTTCCAGGGTGCCGATTTTCTTCATGGTCTTGAGGTCATAGACCCAGACGAAGGGGCTCGGGTCTTCCCATTTCATCGCTTCGTGGGTGTCGTGCATCAGCACGTACAGGCGATTGAGCTTGGGGGCGGCGCTGATCAACTGCCAGCCGCCGGGTGCCCAACCGGCTTTCTGCTCGGCTTCGGTGGTCAGCGACCAGCTTGGCAGCACCTTCGGCTCGTCCCCGGAGAAGTCCACCGGGCGGACTGTGCCGGTTGTGGTGACGAAATAGTAAACGTCGCCGATGTTGGTCGCGCGCTCGACCAGCTTTTCAGCATTCGGGTCGAAGAACTTGGTCTTGGTGCGGGCAATTTCCTTGCCTGCGTCGTCAAGCTTGACCAGTTGCAGGCTGCCGTCGCCACACAGTGAGGCAAAAGCGCGCTTGCCGACCGGGTAGTTCAACACGCAGCCAGGAATAGCGATTTCACCCGCGACGGATTTGTCGGTGGTGTTGACCACGGTGACCGACGTCGATGGCGTGAAGTTGTAGATATAAACAAAGCGGTCATCGCTGCTGGTAGTCAGGCCAAAACGCTGGGTCAGGCTTTCGGCGCGCTTGTTCGGAATCTTCACTTCCCAGGTCGGCGCCAGGGTGGAGGTATCCCAGGCGGTCAGCACGTCGGTACGGTCACCGCGGGTGCCACGCGAGTAAAACAGGTCGGCGGTGTACAGCGTGTGCCCGTCGCGGCTCAGGGTCGAGGGTGCGGCGAAACCGGTGGGTACCATGCCCAGCATGCGCTTGGTTTGCGGGTCGACCACGGTCACTCGGCCGGTCACGAAGTTGTCGAATTCGACATCGACGATGTAGGCACGGTGCGGCGACGGCGGAAACGGCAACGTCTCGAGGCCGATCGCGGTGTCCGCGGGCAATTCGGCGTAGGCGCTGGACAGGCCAACGAGCGACGCGCCAAGAGCCAGCGTGGTATGGGCCAGGATCCTGGATATTCGCATAGGGTGCTCCCTTGATTATTAGACTGGCAGATCGCGGATACAGGGCTAGAAGTCTGCAGTCCTAGTCTGCCTCGCCCTGCCGTGCAGCGAATTGTTGTGCGTGCCAACCCCTTGTGTGTCCATGTCAGGCGAGATGAGTGGGTGTTGAATAACTTTAGGCCGGATGTGGCAGGTTGCAGTAAACGGTTGTCAGATTGAGGCGCTACAGCAAGACGAACGACGGCAGCAACGGTCGTTTAGGTCAATCTGGCGGACAAAAATAATTGTCAAAGGGATCCAATCCTCACAAAATAGGTCTGATGACTACAATCTTATGTCTTGGATTCCTACATGGAAGGCGCTAAAACCCTACATATTCGTCCTGAAAGCCCTGTGCGGATTCGAGACTTTGCCGACTGCCACAACAGCCAACGCGGTGCGGTATTCATTGTTGCGTCCGGTGCATCGGCCAAGGATTTTCCCATCGAGCACTTTGCCCATGTGCCGATGATCACCATGAACGGCGCCATCTCGATGTTCGTCGGCAGCGGGATAAAACCGTGTTTCTATGCCTGCACCGACAAGAGCTTTTCCCTGCAGCAACCGGATTTGTATGCGCGGGCCATGGCCATGAGCCAGCGCGTGGCGCTGTGGGAAGACCAGGTCCAGGACGCTTCGGTGAAACCGGCGGGCGAGGTGTATTTACTGAAGAAAGCGCCGAAGCCCACCTGGCGAGACCTGTTGTCCAGCAGGGATAAGGATCTGATCCGAAGCCGAGCGTTCAGCAGCAACAAGTACCTTGGCTTCAGCAAGAACTTGCACAAGGGCTTTTTCGACGCGCGCACCGTCACCTACCTGACGCTGCAAATCGCCTACCACTTGGGCTTCAGCAAGGTATTTCTGGTGGGCGTGGACTTGAATCAAAATGCCGGGCGCTTTTACGAGAGCAAGGGCTCGACCCTGTCGCCTTGCGGCCTCGACCAGCATTTCGACTCACGCATCCTGCCCTCCTTCCGCTTGATGGCCGAGCAGGTGGTGGGCAGTGAATTCGCGGTGTACAACCTGTCGACGGCATCCCGCTTGCCTCAGAGCGTTATACCGTTCATCTCCTTGGCGCAAGTCGAGGCCATGGTCGGCTCGAGCCAGGTTAGGTCGAAGGTTCCAACGGCCGAATAGTCGTCTCGCGCCTGTTGTAGTAGGTGCAATGGGCGGGCACATCCTGGGTGACCAGCGACATGGCCCCGATCGTGACGTTGTCGCCGATGGTCAATGCATCGGCGATGATGCAACTGCCGGCGCCCACGCTGACGTTGTCGCCGATCCTCAGGTCATAGTGATCCAGGCCCAATGTCTTGATGCCGATCGTCGTGTTTTGGCGAATGAAGACGTTGCGCCCGATCCTGGCGTGTGCGCTGATAACTACGCCCGGCAGGTGCGCGATGCGAAAGCCGGGGCCGATGCTCGCGCCGATGTCGATGTCCACCGCATACTTGCGATTGAGCCGCTGCTGCATGCGCCGGGCATGGGCCGCCCAGCACCCACCCTTGCCGTTGAAGTACTGCGCCAGGCGGAACCAAAACAGGAAGCGCAGCTTATTGTCTTTCCTGGCCCGGCGAACAATGTTTGAAATCAGGCCAATGCGGCTGCCGGTTTTCTTCTTGTTCGATATTTCGATTCGCCAGCATTCGAATAGTTGATCAAGCGTCACGATTCGGGGCTCCGTCAATTTTGCGGGGATGGTATCAGTTGGCCACGACTGATGCTGCAGCGGCTTGAACGCATGCCGGCGATCAGGCCATTGAAACCAGCACAACTGTCACCTGGCTCGGCTAGCTTGATCAACCACCGGCTTGAGTTCTTCCCATGGCCAAGCGCTCGATACTGTCCATTGCACTCTTACTTGTATGCATGAGCCAAATCCGCGCCGAAACCTGGCCAGGCGAAGACTGGCCCCTGGCGCTCACCTCCAGCAGCGCTGCCCTGCAAGCCCTGGAGACCTATGCCTTCCCACCCCGGGATGAGGCTACCCGCCAAGGCATTCGCACCGACGCCCTGGTGGTGATCCACGATGGCCAGCTCATCTACGAACGCTACGCTGGAGCCACCACGGCCAGTACTCCTCACCTGAGCTGGTCGATCAGCAAAAGCCTGCTGGCGACGGTGATGGGGGTCGCATTTGGCCAGGGGCTCTTTCAGCTCAGTGATCCGGTTGCCCGTTATTACCCGGCATTCGGCGCTCATCCTCAGGTGCGGGTAGAAGACTTGCTGCACTGGGCTTCCGGCCTGGATTGGCAAGAAGAGTATGAATACGCACCCCTGCATTCGTCGGTGGTGGCCATGCTGTATACCCGCGGGCAGGGTGACATGGCAGCGTTTACGACGGCACATGCAACCTACAGCGCGCCGGGCCAGTCATTTCGCTACTCCAGCGGCGACAGCAATGTGCTCAGCGCCGCCTTGCGCGGGATGCTCGGCAGCAGTCGCTATGCCGATTTTCCCTGGCAAGCCTTGTTCGAGCCCCTGGGTATCCACAGCGCCGTCTGGGAAACCGACGCCAGCGGCACCTACGTTGCCTCGTCGTATGCCTATATGAGCGCCCGGGACCTGGCGCGTGTTGGCTTGCTGATGTTGCGTGACGGTCGCTGGCAGCAACGGCAACTGCTGCCGGCAAACTGGGTTGCCTTCAACCGTACGCCTTTCATTCATGCCACGCTCGAGCCCGGCGAAGCCATGCCCGGTGGCCATTGGTGGCTGAACAAGCCGCCAACTGCGGCACCCCGGCCCTGGCCCGATGCGCCCAGCGAGACTTTTGCCGCATTGGGCCATTGGGGGCAGGCGTTGTACATCTTGCCCGAGGAGAAACTGGTGGTCGTGCGCTACGCCGATGATCGCGATGGCAGTTTTAGCCACAATGAACTGCTCAAGCATGCCATGGCCGCATTTGCCGGTGGCCGACCATGAAGCGCTTGGGGCTGTTCTTACTGCTGGGCGTGCTGGCGCTGCTTTGGCACGACCGCCAGGCCTTGCTGGCGTTTCCCGGCATCCTCGGTGCCTACTCGGCCAAGGAGTATTGTTCGTGCCGCTATGTGATGAGCTTTCCCCCTGAGTATTGCCAGGGATATGTGCGGCAATATTTGCCACTGAACGAATTGGTCGATGACCCACAGCTCAAGCGCGTGACCACCAGTGGCCTGGGCCAACGCAGCAGCGCCGCCTGGATTGGCCCGCGCCAGGGCTGTCGGTTGCTGCCTTGAGTGGCATAAGTTTGCCAGTGGCCGGGGCAGCCGGTAAGGTTGCTGGCAAATGTGTTACCGGAGTTTCCATGTTCAGGTCGACCCGCCTTCTTCTTGCCCTGCTCGGGGCCATCGCCTTGCCTGCCCAGGCCAACTGGTACCTGGACAACGAATCGTCGCGCCTGTCGTTCGTCACCACCAAAAATACCGACACCGCCGAAGTCCAGCGCTTCCTGGTGCTGCATGGCAAGGTCAACAGCAAGGGCGCCGCCGAGGTGAAGGTGGAGATGGAGTCCATCAGCAGCGGCGTACCGCTGCGCGATGAACGCATGCGTAAAGAGCTGTTCCAGGTCGACGCCTTCCCCGACGCGCTGATTACCGCCCAACTCGACCTTCGCCCCATCAATGATCTGGCCCCCGGTGCCCAGCTGGAACTGCTTCTGCCGGTGAAGGTGGCGATGCATGGCAAAGAGCAAAGCTACACGGCCCAATTGCTGGCGACCCGGCTCGATGACCGGCGCTTTCAAGTCGTGACCCTCGAGCCGCTGGTGTTGCACGCCGAGGATTTCGACCTGCTGCCGGGGCTGGCCACACTGCGCAAGCTTGCCGAGGTGAAAGCCATCAGCTTGTCGGTACCGGTCGGCGCGGTACTGATTTTCACGGCGCGCTGACATTGGCCGGCGCGGTGTTTCCGTGGCGGGCCGGCAATCGCTTCGAGTTGCTGATCGACGGGCCGGCATTCTTTCCGCGCATGCTCACGGCCATTGTCCGCGCCGAGCAACAAGTGGACCTGGAACTTTACCTGGTCGAGGCCGGTGCCTGTGCCGATGCGCTGGTCCAGGCATTGGTCCAGGCCGCCGAGCGCGGGGTCCAGGTGCGTTGCCTGTTCGATGATTACGGAGCCCTGGCGTTCACCCTGAGCCTGCGTCAACAACTGCAGGAGGCCGGGGTGGAATTGCGTTTGTACAACCGAGTGCGCTGGCGCCACGGCCTGCGCAATTTCTACCGCGATCACCGCAAGTTGTTGTTGATCGACCAGCAATGGGCGGTGACGGGTGGCACCGGCGTTACCGACCAATTCTGGCGCCCCGGCGAAGAGGTCAGCGAGTGGCATGAAGTGATGGTCGCGATGGAGGGGCCGCTGGTGGCCGACTGGCAAATGCTCTTCGACCGCCAGTGGCGTGCCAACCTGCGCCGCAGTGCCTGGAAGCCAGCCACCCATTTCGGCTTGCCGCGCCTGCCACGGGTGCCGGTAACAGGGCACGGGCTGGGCCGGGTGGCCTACGCCGATGCCCGCCAGCACCGCGATATCCTGCAGTCACTGGTGCGCGCACTGAACAGCGGCCAACAGCGTATCTGGCTGGCCACGCCGTATTTTCTGCCCACCTGGAAAGTCCGCCGTTCCTTGCGCCGCGCCGCCGCCCGTGGGGTCGACGTACGCCTGCTGTTAACCGGCCCACGCACCGACCACCCTTCGGTGCGTTATGCCGGGCATCGCTATTACCCGCGCCTGCTGCGCGCCGGCGTGCAGATCTTCGAATACCAGCCGTGTTTTCTGCACCTGAAAATGGTCTTGATCGATGATTGGGTCAGCATCGGTTCATGCAACTTCGATCACTGGAATTTGCGTTTCAACCTGGAAGCCAACCTTGAAGCGCTCGATCCACCGTTGACCCGGGCAGTGGCGGCCAGTTTCGAGCGCGACTTTGCCTTGAGCCACCGGATTGATCTGGAGGGCTGGCACACCCGGCCGTTCTGGCGCCGGGTGCAGCAGCGGGTGTGGGGGTGGCTGGATCGGTTGGTGGTTAATCTACTGGATCGGAGGGATTGAGCCTTTACCTCGAAGATACTCGGGAATTTTTGTACGCTGATTTTACGACCATTAACGCGTTTGTTTTTATTGTTACCCACTGGCGGAGATTGTCGTGTGTGTCAACATTGACGAATACCCATTCATTGTCATACCGGAAATACAGAGCACGGAGATCTCCTCTTCCACTTCCTATCACTCCGGTAATATCCAAGCTGCTGTATTTACCGAAGGAGCTGTGAGCTGTGCCCACTGTTTGGTCAGATAAGAAAGTACTGATTTTTTTGTCTATATTATTTTTGTTTTTGATGTGGTGAGCTGATTTTTTGAAAGTTTCATTGCTGGCGAATGTAAACGTAGTTTTTTCGGTTTTTGACGTACTTTCTTGTAGGGCAGGACGTTCCTTCTTTTGTTGTCCACGCGGTATTTTTTTTATTTTTTCTTCGGCCGGTTTTCTAACATGGTGTTTTTCTGATTTCGTTTCGCCTGTACCTGCGTGCTCCCAAGCATGCGAAGGTCCAGCTAAGGCGGGAGGAAATGTCGATGTGGCGGTCGATGTTTTTTCTATGGCTTGGAATGATGGTTTGCTTTCTTCAGGTTGGATTTGAGGGGTGGTCGTGTGGCTTGAGCTAGGTTGACCGCTTGGTTGGCTGTCTCGTATATGAGGGGCGAGTTGCCGGCTTTCGTCGTTTTCCTTCACTATCGGTAGCTGATTATTTTTATTTGTGGCACTCGGCGGTTTGAGTTTTTTTTCGGACAACGACTGCTCAACGCTGACGGGTTGTTGTCCACGAAACGCTGCGATTGCAGCAATGGCCCCGATGACGACAATAGCCGCTACGATCATATAAATAGTTGCATCAACACCTTCCAACCCTTGAACATCCCTTCGATTCACCGGCCCATTCCCCACCATCCGATACCGGTTCAACCCATCGGCATCCCCCGCCGGGTCCGGGTTGATCCAGCATTGTAACCACGGCGCGTAGTAGCGAAAGCCGTAGTCCGAGTCATAGCGATAGGTATTGGCCGGTTCGACCCGTTGGTTGGAAAAGTAGCGTGTGCTCTGGCTCTGGTCTTCGATGCGCAGCACGTTGCCGACCGGGTCATAGGCGTAGCTGAGATCCTGCAAGGCGGAGCGCCCCGGGCGCGCAGGCGAAGCAGGCGGCCGTCGGCCGGGTCGCCCCCGCACCTGGTTCGAGCAATTCATCACGCTCCGGCAGGGCTTCGGGCCAGTCGGGCAAATCCAGTTGCGCGAGAAAGTGACGGGTCTCGTTCAGTGGTTGGCCCATCAGGGCGTAATCGCCGATCAACTGGCTACCGGCACTGTCGTCGTAGCGCAACAAGCGCCCGCAGCGGTTGCGGGCAATAGCCTCGGGTGAGGTATCGGCATAGCTGAAGCGCTCGGCGACACGCACGCCGCTGCTGCCTGCCTGTTCGATCCCAACTGGCCACGGCAAGGCCCACCGCGTTGTAGTACTGGCCGGTAACCCGTTCTTGAATGTCATCGCTGGCGTGTTCGCGGTGGTAAGCCACCTGCCTGACCACCCGCGCACGCCCGTCTACAACGGTCAGTCTCGGCGTGTGTCGATGCAGTTGTTCATCCATTGTCCATCCCTTCCTTGGCGCAATTGGTTTGTCGAAGCCAGGTTCTTTTAAACCTCTTGGTGCCGGTTGGCGCCTAGCAGAAGTGATGGGTAACCAATTCAAGGTTTTGCGTGAAAAAAGAAAAGTGCATGGGGTCATGCACTTACACGCAGCCGCACGCCCTAGCCGTTACTTCTGCTAGCTAGATCGCCTGTTCAGACGACGGGTAGTGTGCTGCGGGCAAGTGCACTACCCATAAACCTGCAGAGATCAATTCAATGGAAAACGACGTTCAGGATGAACAAAACCCCACGCCTCTGGCGCGAGTCGCAGCGAGCGTGCCCCAGTTCGATCAACTGAAGGCCGCAGGCATTCGCAGTGTCTTCGATATTGCCGAGCGCAACGTCAACGAGCTGATGGACATGGACAACAGCTTGACCATGGACGATGCGCAAACGCTGCATCAACGTGCCAGCGCCATGGCCGTGGTTGTCGCCCGGCAGTTTCGCGAGCAGCGCCTGACGGCGCAAAACCCGCCCGCCTTGCAACAACGCAGTGGCGTTCGGGCGCTGGTGGATGGCCCAACCTTCGAAAGCCAGTTCAACCCCAGTTGGGCATCCAACTGTCTGCCGGAGGCGATCGAGGCGAGCACGTCGCCTGCGGCCTACCTGACCAGCCTGTACCGCATGGCGATCGAGAGAATCGAACCTGAAGGCATGCAGGCGCAGATCATGTCATTGGCCGAGCGCCGGCCGGACCTGGCCGACCTGCTGCTCGATAACACCAGCCTGCGGCGGGTCGAACCGACCCTCGTCATCGTCAATGAAATCCTCGAGCGGGCTGCGCGCAAACACCTCGACGATAACAACCAGCGCGGCAAGAGCGTGGATGATGCGCTGCTGGCTTGCCGTTACCCCTTCGCCCTGCCTTATGAACGCTACCAGACCCAGATCAACCATGTGCTGCAGCGCAAGGATTACACGCTGGGGGATGTGATACGCCGGGTGGACCCGGACTATCCCTATTTCAAGGAGGGCGGCTTGCACTCGATGCGGTCCGACGATGCCCTGCAACTGGATACGGCACTGGGCCCGGAGCAGCGAGCGTTGTTGCTTGAAAGTCCGTACTTCCCAGGCAGTGCGCGTGCGGTCAATCCGCGCTCCTTGCACCGAGTGTCTACCAGCCAGAATCAAGCCACTTTTTTCAAGCGCCATTACGGTGTCGATACGATGGATGAACTCAAGGACATCTCGGTGTTCTGCCAGCGTACGGGTATCAACCAGGCCGAGCTGGAATCGCTGTTGTCCATCGAAACCTGTGCACCGCAGGCTTCGCCCAATGTGCCGGGGCTGGCTGCCGCATCCCCGGCACGCTTTGGTTCGAGCTACATCAACGCAGGGTCGGAACCAGCATTGACGGTGTTAACCAGTGATAGCCGGTTGCACGAGTTCAGCGGGTACCGCCCCGACCATTTTGACCGGATGCAGCGCATGATCCGTTTGTCGCGTTGGCTGGAACTGCCGTTCGATCAAACCGACCAGTTGCTCAGCGCGATCTTTACAGTGGACCAGGCCGTTACCGGTAAGCAGTACATCTTCACTGAAAACACCTTGCGCGCCCTCGGCCTGTTCCGACGCTTGCGGCGTGAGTCCCAGGTCACTGCCGAGGACTTTGCCGCATTTATTGGTGGCGTGGCGCTGTACGCCCGGGGTGAAAACATCCCGCAGTTCGATCGTGTATTCAACAACCCGTCGTTGTTCTCGCAAGCGTTGCAGCTCGATAACAGTGCCTTCCCCATCAGTCCCGATACTGACGAGCAATACCGCAAGGTCGACCAGTTGTGTAGCGCGCTGGGCATGACGTTTGAAACGTACCTAGCCGTGGCCCGTTACATCGCCCAGGCGTTTCATCAAGGCAATGAGGGCGTGCCAGACACGCTCACCTGGTCAACGGCAGTGGTTTCAGCCTTCTATCGCCTGGTCAAGCTGCCCGCCTATCTGGGTATCACCACCATTGAAGCAATCGCCCTGCTGCAACTGATTCACCACGGAGGCCACCAGTATGTGACGCGGTTGGCACAACCGACCCTGGCGGTTTTTCAACACGTCGACCTGGCCGATACCCTCTGTGTTATCCAGTCGCTCAGTGATGCCGTACGCTGGAGTCGCGAAAACAAGCTGGACGTGTCGTGGTTGTATCAACAGTTGATGCCGCTGGCACCGGTGGCTGTGGGCAACGAAAGTGAACTCGACCTGCTCAAGCTGCTACACACACGCATGCAAACCAGTCTGATTACCGAGGCAACGTTCATCGAAGCCGGCTTGCCCATGGTTTCGGGGGTCGACATGCCGACCACGATCAAATGGCTCGAGAAGCTGAGCGCTTTCATTTCCCCGGAGGGATTGGTTCGCGAAGGCGACACGCGTGCCCAACTCCAGCGGGCACGGGAATCCTACGAGCAGGACTTGCGTGACGCCATACAATCGATTATCGATAACCTTGAATTGCAAACAACTCCCGACGTGCATACCAAGCTGACCGCCCTGGTCATGGATGCCAGGGCTGCCCAGCAAACCATGGTTTGGGAATCACTGGCCACGACACTGGGGGTTACCGCCGAGCAGTGCCGTGAGCTACTGGACTGGGCGCAAGGCAGCAGCTACCGATTGCTGGATCAGGTGCGAAGCGCTTTCGCTGACGGCACTGAGGGGATGCCTTTGCCACTGGGATGTGATGCGCTGGCTATGTTGTCGCGCCTGTCCAGGCGCGCGGAAATTACCCGCAAACTGGCCCTGAGCCCCAGAGCTCTGCGCGCTTACCTCGACCATCCGCAATGGTTTATCCAGTCGACTTCCCGCGCACCAGAGCGCGCAGCCGGCACAACCGATCCCGACATCAGCTTTGAGCAGTTGTATGCCTTGGTACAGTTTCGCAATGTGATCGAGTTTGTCGACCGTTCGGAACAGGCCGTCCTTGATTACCTGCATTTGGTTAATACCTTGCCGGAGGAATTGAGTCCTGCCGATCTTGAGCTCATCCGCGAAGACGCAGCGGGTGATATTGCAACCTTCACCGGTTTCGGCATTCGCGACATCCTGGAAACTGCGCTGGAAGTGACGGAAAAAGGCGTCATCAGCAATGTACCGCAACTCGACCGCCTGATCCGCGTCCGTGGTTTGTGCCAGGATTTGCAATTGGGCACCACGGCGGCCATCGACCTGGGCAAACTGCAGAGTAACAGTGCCGTGTCCGAGTACCGTGGCGCCGCCGAAGGGGCCTTGAGCAGCCTGACCGCCGCTCTCAACGGCCAGGTCGGACAAGAGCGCGGTGAGCTGGGGCAAAGCGAAACATCGTCGATCGTCGTCGATCGCGATAAGCTTGTTGCGCAATCCGGGCAAACCGCAAAACTGACCCTGACCGTGAAAAATTTCCTGGGTCAGGCGATACCTGACATCAACGTGCGTTGGATGACGACACTCGGTCGTTTGGGTTCGGCCTCCTCGCCCAGCACCGATGAAAACGGCCAGGTCAGTATCGAGCTCGAGGCCGCGACACAGTTGGGCACCGCCCAGGTGAGTGCCCATTACGGGCTGGACCGACAGATCATGGCGCCGTTGGTGCAGATGGATTGCGATGACAATACCCTGCGCTTCAAGGTCGACACATTACCCAAGCCACCTCAGGCGCTGGCAGGCAATCGGGAGGACATCGAGTTCAAGGTGCGCCTGCTCGATCAATATGAAAATCCCGGGCGCGACAGGGTGGTTACGTGGAGTACCGACCTGGGCAGTTTCCGCCGCCCACAAACCCGCACCGACGCAGAAGGCCACAGCATTGCGCACTTGCAAAGCCTTTCTTCGGGCCAGGCTGTGGTTAACGTTGTCTATGAGCAGAATGGCAACAACTATGCGTTTGCCGCGGTTAAGTTCCTGGAACAACCCTACTTCCAGTATGTGCAATTCAGTGGACCTATCGCGACCGATCAACCGGCCGAGGTGACCTGCAGAATCGTCAACCTCGACGGCAGCCCGGTGGTCGATGTTCCAGTGAGGTGGCAAGCGAGCATGGGGGCGTTCGATGATGGTCTGACGCAAAGCCGTACCGATGCCGAGGGCATCGCAAGGCTCAACTACCGCAGTGGTACACCTGGAACTGTCAGTATCACGGTGCAGGGCACAGTGCAGGGGCAGGTCCTCAAATCACTCAACAGTGAGGCGACGACGGTTTACCAGACGCCGAAGATCATCGCCCATGCCCCCGCAGCACAGTACTTCTTCGAGCAACAAGCGGAGCCGGCGCGCTTCGGTATAACACTGGAGCCTGCAGTGGCACGCTATCCCGTCACCTGGTTTATGGGTGATGAGCACGTGCAAACGACCACCACCGATCGCAACGGTAATGCGCAATTCAGCCGCTATTTCAAAGGCAGCGAGCTGGGGGATCAGGTCATCACTGCGCGCACGGTCGGGCAGGGCAACGAGGTGGTGTTCAAGGTCATGGTCGCCAAGGCCCATGAGTCCATTGGCTTCAGTGTTCCGGACGGCAGTACCAGCCTGGTTCCTTTTCCCAAGACATCCACCTCCCGTTTTGCCGTAGACCGTGATGAGAAGAGCAACCTGCGTTTACGCGTTGTTCGCGCCGATGGTACTGGCGATGACAATGCAGTGCTGAGTATCGCAGTGGAGGGCGGTAACCCCGCTGCGTTGGGAATTACTTTTGCCCCCCCCTTGGGAGATCCACTGCTCTGCAGCAATGGAGGCTATGCCACCTTGGGCATCGATTGCTCCGCCGCTCAATACCTTGCCAACAGCGACCCGAACGACAATGGTTTTGATTTGGTGGTGAGTTCGAACCTGGGGATTACGCAAAAGGTCTCGATCAAGTTGCGTGATCTGGTTGATCTGGATCAGTGCGAAATGAAAATTATCGAAAAAAACGATTCAAAAAAAGCGCGGGTGCTCGGTTATTTGCAGAGGGTAAACGGAAAGCCGTTCGCGCTTCGGATCAACAAACCTTTCAGGTCGTGGTTTATTTTCGGTCTGCACAGGGATACTTCTTTGGATGCAGTTGGAGATCGCCGGTACTTTGAATTTGATAGCGAATTGACGCGTCCCGCTGGAAGTGTGAAGTGTAATTTCCAGTTACGAGATAATTTGCAGAAACGAATATATTTTGTGGGGCATGGACTTGAGCGTGTGTTCAAGGCCGATGAGGTCGTTCGCGATACCGTGAAGTTGGAGTTTATCGCCGGCCGCTCACCTGTTTTAGACGTTGGCGAGGAATGTCATATCGACCGGGGCGCACGTGGACAGTTCAAAATGCGCCTGACCTGGAGTGATGGACGGGGGGTTGTGGGGGCACATGTGAAACTTACCACCATCCGAAATGATCTGGGTATCAAATTCGCTGCTGAGACGAGCGATAATGAGGGTTATGTCTCAATCGATGTGGATGCCCGTCAGGCAGGTTTTAATGCTGCCAATACTACCAATAATTTTACTTTGCGGGCTGAAGTGTATGGGTATGCTACGTCGATCCGGGTAAATTTAAGAGACTTTGTTACTGTTGTTTTTGGGGCAGGTGGTCGTGGTTCAATAGTTCGGCGGTCTGGCGAAATGTTTGATCTTGCTAATGTATATGGTGAAGTGTATTTTTTGCAAGACGATCGACTCAACGCTAGAAGGACTGAGATTGAGTCAGCCACGAGGTTGGTATTTCAGTATCGCGCGGGTGCCAGGGTGACTTTTAGGTACCTAAGCGGCGGTTTGTATCATCGGCTGTATCCCTTTTGATTGAATAAATTTAATACGAATGGAATCGTACAATGACCTCTATTATCAATGAGCTCGCCCAACCCCATCGCGATGCACTGGTCGCCTACTACCTTGGCCAAGTCGTGCCGAATCATCCCACGCCTGGTGCCAGACGCCTGGTCACGCCAGAGGATCTCTATGAGTTCCTGTTGATCGATAACCAGGTCAACGCCAAGGTCGATACCAGCCGCGTGGCCATGGGGATCGCCAGTATCCAGCAGTACATCCATGCCATTTACAACGGCATGGAGCCGGGCTACCAAGGCGTATTCGATACCCAACAGCAGCGTCTGTGGCGCCAGAGCATGAGCGAATACGCGGTATGGGCCGGCAACCAGATGCTGCAGGATTACCCGGAGAATTACCTGGAACCCACCTTGCGCTTGAAGCAGACCCAGGGCTTCGAAGCGCTGATCAATGACATAAGCCAAAGCCGGATCTCCAAGGATACGGTGCAAAAGGCGCTGCTCCATTACTTGGGCAAGTTCGAGCAGGTCAGCAACTTGAACATGGTCTCTGGCTATATTGATGGTACGGATTTTCGCCGTGCCGATTACTACTTTATTGGCCAGCAGAATGTCGAACCCCACCAATACTTCTGGCGCAAGGCGCAGGTTCGTTTCCGTGACCCCGGTGACAAGAGCCCCGGGGATGACTACCTGAGCCCCACGGCGTGGAGCGAATGGCTGCCCATTGAAATACCCAATGGCAACGAAGTACTGCACATCCGCCCATTGGTTATTGAAGGGCGGTTGTATGTGGCGTGGATTGACCATCAATACGTACAGCCACCCGCTGTAAAAAAGGACACGGATCAAATTCCGGAGTACTATGCGAACCAGTCTCGGTACAACTTGAACCTGGCCTACCGCAGCATGGAAGGAAGTTGGTCTGCGCCCATGGTCACGGCTTTGAAGGAAGATCGAACGCGAGGTGGTTTGGGACGTGACTTCTTTATTGCCTATGTCAGTGAATCGGACCCGCGTGATAAAAAAATCGTGTTTGCCTACGGCAATAACGACATTGATAAACCCGATTATGAGGGGGTTATCTTCGATGCGCGGTTCAACACGCTGTTCCATAAACAGGTAAACCATACCGAGACGTCCGGAGATTACGGCAAGATGTTGAATGCGTTGCAGCATTTCTCATCGTCCGGCAACAACCTGCAGTACCCGTTGAGCAACGATGTGTACTCTCACCCGCAGGTGAGGGATAACCCAGTTGGTAAACATGCGGTAGAGGGCCCTTTCAGCAGCTCTATAGGCTTGACGACCTGGTTCTGTATCGATGATCAGGGTAACTACTGTTTGCGCTCTTACGGTGTTGTCCATGGCACTCGCCTTGCCGCGGATGGGCAACCCGTACCGGTAACGCTGACGCTGTCCTATTACTCGCCGGGTGAAAATAATCCCGGAACAACTAAAACGTTCCCTGTCATCCTCAATGGCAGTGCTCGCACGCCAGACCTGATTCATGTGTTTGGCAAGACGCCAGATAAGATAAAAAAGGACATGGTTGTGCAGGCCCGTATCGATACTGCGCCCTATACAACGTCCAAGCACTTTGAGATCAGCCTACGGGATCTGCCGGCGGCAGTGCCGGCATTGATCGCAAAAACAGTTGAGTCTGATGTGCCCGATCGATATTTGCCTGGCCAGTTTCTCGACCTGACCAGCCTCAAGCTGACAGGGCTCAAGTACGTACGCTTGAACACCCTGTTCGCCCCGGAACTGGTGAAGCGTGCGACGATTTCCCTCGATGCCTTGCTGCATTGGGACACTCAGAACATGGCGGAGCCTCCACCACCGGATGGCAGCGCCGGGACGTCATATCCAATGGATTTTCACGGTGCCAATGGCCGTTACTTCTGGGAGTTGTTTTTCCACATTCCCCATGCCATCGCCTATCGGCTGCATGAGGAGTTCGATTACCTGGAGGCCGAACAGTGGCTGCACTACTTGTTCAACCCCCAGGAGCGGATCAAACCGACCAACCCACCCAGCCCTTCCTATTGGTCCGTGCGGCCGCTGGATGAGCAGAGCGTGGGTGACTATGAAGTCGAGGGCATTACCGATCCGGATGCCATCAGTTATGCCAAGCCGATTCACTACCGCAAGGCCATCTTTACTTTCTACATTCGCAACCTCATCGCTTATGGCGACCTGTTGTACCGACGCTTGACCCGTGACAGCCTCAATGAGGCGAAGCTTGTGTACGTACGCGCACTGTCGTTGCTGGGGCCCAGGCCGGACAACCGCATGATCGGGCGTTGGGAGCCGGTGACATTGGCAACGGCCGCCGAAGTCGACCGCAATACCCTGGCTGCCGTGGAGGCGGCGCAGCTACCCGTGTCGATGCCGTGCGGGGTTACCTGCGAAAGGCCCTGGCTGGATTTGCTCGACTCCACGCGCTTCCGTCTGCCGATCAATACTCACTTGCTTGGCCTGTGGGGGGATCTGCAGCAACGCCTGGACAATTTGCGCGATAACCTGACCCTCGATGGCAAGCCTTTGTTGTTGCCATTGTATGCCCCGCAAGCGGACCCCAGAGACCTGCTCCGTGCGCAGAGTGCCGGCAGTGGGCTGCTGCAACGGGGTGTCGGTAGCTTGGCGGCGGTTCCGCCTTTCCGCTTCCGCGCGATGCTGCCACGGCTGCAGAATGCGGTGGAAACCCTCAGCCGCTTTGGTGAGCAGGTGCGCCAGTACCGCGAGTTGAAAGACCGAGCCATGCAGGAGGAGTTGCAACACTCCCATGTTCTGGAGTTGTCGCAGTTCGGCATTCGTTTGCAAGAGGAGGCCATTGTGCAGGCCAATGCCGGGCTGCTGGCGCTGGAGTCGAGTAAGGCCGTGATCGGGAGGCGGCGGGATCATTATGCCGCTTTGGAGGCCGAGAATATTTCAGGGGTGGAAAAGACCGTGATGAACCTGAAATTGGCAGCCTCCATCACCGGTGCTGCGGAAGGGATATTGCAAGCCACGGCAGGTGCAGTCCATATGGCCTCGGTAATCGTGACAGCGGTGGGCGGTGGTCACACACGAGCGGGCGCTGCCGTATCCGCTGCAGCAGGGGGGCTGGGCACTTACAAGGCTGGCCTGCAAATTGTGGCGGACAGGTTGGATATATCCGAACAATATCGCCGCCGCGCAGCAGAGTGGGCCTTCCAGCGCGACCAGGCGTCGGCAGAAGTCGAGGCGATCGATCAACAACTGATCGTCCAGCGTAAAACGGTCGACATGGCGCGCCTCCAGTTGCAACAAGCAAACAAAGCCGAGCAACAAGCCCAGGACCAGTATCGCTTCCTGAAAACCCGCAGCACCCATGCCGGCTTGTACCAGTGGTTATTGGGCCAGTTGTCGACGTTCTATTTCCAGGCCTACGACGCCGTGGTCGCATTGTGCCTGAGTGGCGAAGCCTGCTGGCAGTATGAGATGGGCGATTATCAGAGCCGGTTCATCCAGCCCAATGTCTGGTTCGACAACTACTTCGGCCTGACAGCTGGGGAAGCCCTGAAGCTGCAATTGCTGCGTATGGAGTCTGCTTACCTCAAGCGTTTCGAGCGACGCCTGGAACTGGTCAAGACGATCTCCCTCAAGGCGTTGTTCGAGCAGGAGGGTACCGGCGAATGGGAGCGCAAGCTCCAGGCCATTCGCACGGGCGGCAAACTCGACTTCGACTTGCCATCATCGCTTTTCGACAGTGACTACCCCGGCCATTACCTGCGCCAATTGGTCAGCGTTTCGGTGTCGTTGCCCGTGGTCGTCGGGCCGTATCAGGATATCCGCGCGCTACTGACCCAGGTCTCGAGCAAAACGGTATTGAAGCCCGATAAGCGGGCGATGAACGAGCTGTACGAGCAGGACGATCGGGACTCGCGCAACATCCTGTTCAACCCGCGTGCCAGCCAGAGCATCGGCCTTTCCAGCGGAATGAACGATCACGGCCTGTTCCAGCTCGACTTCAACGATGAGCGCTATCTGCCGTTCGAGGGCACGGGCGCCGTATCGTCCTGGCAGCTGAAGTTCCCGCGTCACGACAAGACGCCACAGCAGGGCATGCTGGAAACACTCAACGATGTGATCGTGCACGTACGTTACACGGCGCTGGAGGGCGGTGCCCAGTTCGCGAGCGATGTGGAAAGCTTGCTGGCCCTGGCTGACCAACGCCGTTGGCCGATAGTGGAGGATGCCACCCGCTGATATATTCTGGCCGGCGCTTGCAGCAGCTATCGATGCTGCGTCAGGCGTCGGCCTTTTCGCCTCCGGGCTTTTCCCCCTCGCTGTAACGCTCCTTGGCACTTGTCTCTCACGGCACCTTTTTCTCAAGCAAAGTACTTCAAGCCATCCACTAGGCAAGGCCTGCAAGGGCGCGCCCTTGCAGGCGCGCGTGAAGCGGGGGACTCAAGGCTCCAGGGTAACGCTGGCGTTTTCGTTCGCCATGACTTCCTCGTACGTATCGTTCTCGTCTTCGCTGATGCTGTACCAGGTCAGGTAGGTTTCGCGCCGCAGATAGCCTTTGGCCGTAAACGTCCGGGTGCCACGTCCCAGCGGGTCGTAAAACTGCTGGTCGCTGTAACCGAACAGGCGGAACGAGGCATCATTGATGTAGCGCCATTGGTCGGCGAAGTAAGGCCGATAGACGCGTATCGGTAGCCCCTTGTTGTTGTATTCGACCCGTTCACTGACACGCCAGCGAGTGGCGGCATCGACCATGACAGGTTGGTCGTTCTCGATGCGCAGTTCACCCTGTTCATTCACCGCATAGGCCTGGCCGGGCTCGACCCTCTGCTTGCTCTGCAAGTCGCGGCCGAAGCCGTCCGCGCAGTTCAGGCCGATACGAATCTGCACCTCGGGATCGCCAGGGTAACGATCGGCCTGCAGCATTACGCTGTGCACCGGTTGCCGGGTTTCAGGCGCCTGCATCCAGCTGAAGGCATCGTAGAAGTAGGCCGTCGCGGCATTGTGCAAGGCCTGTGCTGGGTCGGCGATGGCCTCGGTGGGGCTTTCGAACGGCCGTTGATAGGTTTCAAGGGGGTCGAAGCCAACGGCTTCGCCGCGCTCGGTGCCGTAAAAGCTGCTGGCCAGGAGCCGGCCGAAGCCATCGTAAAGCGCTTGCTGGGTATTCTGGTTGGGGTCGACGATGCGCAGCGGCTGCAAGGTGCGGTAATCATGGCTGGCTTGTGTCATGCAGCCATCGGGTAGGGTGACCCGTGAGACCAGGCAGTGGTAGGGGTCATGTTCGACCAGGGTCAGGCCGTGGCTGCGGGTTTCCCTGAAGGCCACAACCTTGAAGAACTGCTCGGCGGGCGCATAGGTGGCAAAGCCTCGTTTGACCGACCAGAGAGTCAGGTCATCCTGGTCGGGCAGAAATGCCGGCATGCGGGCGTAGCCCAGTTCCAGCAACTTGGCTTGCAGTTCTTCCCCGCTCATGACCCTTTCATAGGCTTGCAGGGCGGTATCGTCGAGTTCGGCGATCTCCTGATAGTCAGCCAAGGCTTCGAACGTCGCGTGACCCTCCGCGGCCTGCTGATAGCGTTGAATCGACTGGCCGGCCAGCACCCGTTCGGCGTTGGCGTTGAGGGGGCCTTCGGCGGCGATGAAGTGTTCGTAGCTGATTTCATTGGGGGCAAGTCGTGTGGCGGGCAACACCAGCGCATTACTGCGTTGGCGGTAAGGCAGGCCCAGGCGCCAAGCCTGCCGGTTGTCCAGGTGGATGGCCTGGGAGCGGCTTTCGCTCAAATAAAAGTTGTGTTGCGCCTCATCATGGGAAGCGCGCCACCAGGTCTGCTGGTGTTCCTCTTCGAACGGTGGCGTGTCCGTTACCCGCCGTCGCCTTGCATAGCTGACCGTTGCCGCATGGGTGGTGCTGCCGAACCTGTCCCAGGCCAGGTTGATACTGTGTTGGCAGCGCGGGTCATCGGGCTGGCGTTCGTATTGATAACTGATCGACTCCAGCGCGAGCGGTAACATGACGGCGTAGCGTTGTTGCGTTGAGTGAGGTTGTAGCTGGCGAACCAGAAACCGATGGCTTTCAACGGCGTAGGGCAGCTTGCTGCGAGGACCGCTGTCGAGCCCGAACAGCTCGGTACGAATGACTGAACCTGCCAGGGTCCGAGCCATTTCGCGCAGGGTGGTTTCGTCGGCATCGGTGATGATCTGATCGGTTTGCCCGGCCGGATCGAAACGGCTCAGCAGGTCGGCCCGCAAAGGATGAGCTTCGCGATCGCTGGCATCGAAGCCGACGGTGGGAAGCGGTGGATAAGCACCCGTGTGGAACCAGGTCTTGCTCAGGGCCGGTGCGGTGTAGCCCGTTTCCTGGGACTCGCTGGTTTCGGCATCGTATTGCAGCAACAAGCCAAAGCCACGGAACTCTCGTTCATGGCTGTCGTAATAGCCCTGGCGGTACTGGAAGCGCTGGGTTAGGCGATTACCGGTGATTTCGTCGAGTTGGGTTTGCTCGGTCACCACATGCACCGGGAAGGGTAGATACGAGAGGGTGGGTTGGCCGGCAGCCAGGAGTGCCTGTTTTTCATCCAGCCACTCTTGTGCGGAACTGCGAAAGCTGACGCTGCCGATGGCGCCCATGTTGTTATTGGTCTGGTTGAGCAGGTAGGGCTTGGCCGCAGTGAAGTCCAGGCGCCAGTGCCGGGGTGAAACATGCGGCACGGTCAGGACCAGGCTGGAGCAACCCAGCCCCTGAAGGTCCGCGGTGCTGACTTGGCAGAGGTTGTCGTAACGCACACCGGCAGGCCATTCGAACACTTGCGGGGACGTGGCCAGGCCATTGCCGCAGTGGTTCATGAACACCTCGATGTGGCCGGCTTTCAGATAGATCAGATCGGCGGCGCCAGAGCCGTCCAGGTCGGCCAGCAGCACGCGCGAGGCGTCGAACTCGGCATGATCGAAGGGCAATTGGCACAAGCGAAAACCTTTGCCGAAACGACCGCGCCCCCGATTCGGCCAGCACCTGATTTCATTGTGGCGGATGCGTATCAGATGTTGCTGCCCGCTGCCGAGTACGTCGCTGAATGCCACGAGTTCGGCGCGGCTGTTGCTGATCAATGGCAGGGCATCGTCGTTATGGGCTACCTCGGTCGCCGAGGCAAAGCCGTGGTCGCGACGATTGGCATACAGCCGCACACTGCGTGTGCCGATCAAGGCCAGGTCGCTGAGCCCGGCACCGATCAGGTCGGCCAGTTGCCCTTGCGCTTGAAAAAACTCCACGGGGAAGGCTGCGAAAGGGGCGAAGCTCGACCAGCTGCGATCCGGGTTCAGGGTGAAAAAGCCACTGTGTCCCGGTTGCGCGACGATCCAGTCCAATCGGCCATCGCCGTTCAGGTCGCCCAGCGATTGTCGGGTGGGACTGCTGCTGTCGGCGTTCGGGATGCGCGGTAGTGTCTGCCAGGCGCGATAGTCGACTTCGTTGCCTTGCGGCGCCAATTCGGCCCGTTGTGGTTCGCGGTAGTACCAGCATTTATCGCTGCGATAGAGCACACCGGGCAGGCCGTCGCCGTACAGGTCGACCAATTGATAGTGCTGCCCGTCATTGAGGCCGGCCATGTTGTCGAACGTATGGTAGCGACGCTCGCCGGTATCGAAGGGGGCATAGCGAAAGTGCATCGGCGGCAGCTGGTCCTGCTTGTCATTGGCAGCGTAGGCCTGGCTATGGGCGGCGATGAGTTGGCTGTAGGAAAGGTCGGTGCTTTCGTAGTTCAACACCAAACGCTGGGTCATTACGGGAGCGTCGCCCAGCTCATTGGGAAAGTGATGGAACATCAGGACTTGTTGGCACAACCGCAGCGTGCCCAGTTCGAAGCCGTAGGCAAAACTCGAATGAGGGTCGCTGCGCACGGGCCATCCTCGGTCGGCATGGTACGGCGGCTTGTCGTCCAGTTGCGTCGAACGCTGTCCATAGTCCAACAACAAATCGAAATGCCATTGTTGCTGCTCGAGGGACGTCTCGTCCCACAGGTGAAGCGAGGGCCACGGCTGCGCGTTGCCATAACGGACACGGCTCAGGTAGTGCTGGGCGCGAAAGTCACGGGGGTGATCCGCGGCGAGCCCGGCAAGGTCTTCTGCCTGGTATTGGTAGAGAATGTGCTCGCCGTGGGCGTTCATGCTCTCTTCGAGCAGCCATTGCGCGACATGCATGGCGTTGTCCGGGTCGGCGGTGCGCGTTGTCTTGCCGTACATGTGCAGGCTGCCGTCTGCGCCGTGAATCAACCAGAAACCGGGGTCTTGGGCGTTCAGGCGCCAATGCTCGATGAGGTCGAAGGCGCCTTCGACCCGGGCAAAGTGACGGATCACTTGATAATCGACACCCAGGTCCAGGCCATTGTAGTGCCGCACGATCGTATGCTTGATCGTACCCGAGGCATCGCGCTCCGGCAGCCAGACATCGCCGCCAGGGCCGATGATTTCATCCTCATCCGTATAGGTTGGAACACCGTTGCTGGTACGTTTGGCGATATGACCGAGCGACAGGTTCCAGCCGAGCCCAAAGCTGCTGTTACCGACTGCGCTTTGGTAATTCAATGACAACGACGGGGCATAGCCGCGGCCTGGCGAGATGGGCAGCGGTATCGTGAAGGTTGCCGCGCCAGTGGTGCCTACCTGGCCCCAGGATTTGCCAATACTCTGGATTGCCCCGCCACCCTTGGGCAGTGAGGGCGGGGTAATGCCAATAGATTGATGCTCGCTCATGTGAAATCCTTTTCCATTACTTTCGAAAGGTTGCGGGCACACCCGGATCGCCTGATCCTGGCGCTTGTGCGTGCCCATCAGGTAAATAGCATGGGTTGCAAACCACCGATAACTAGCAGAAGTAACGGCTAGGTAAGGGCGTTGGGAGCGGGAGGGTGGCTCGGCCGTGAGGTTGTTTCTCAGGAGTGCGGGCTTGCTTTCAGCAATGGCGAGAAAGGTCTACCGTGCAAGGTGTACCTACCCTTGTCTTGCCGAGGAGAATGCAAAAAATGGCCGCAAAAAAAATACTCATGCTGGTTGGTGACTACGTCGAAGACTACGAAGTCATGGTGCCTTTCCAGGCATTGGCGATGGTCGGCCACACTGTGCATGTAGTCTGCCCAGGTAAAACGGCGGGGCAGACGGTACGTACGGCGATTCATGACTTCGAAGGCGACCAGACCTACAGCGAAAAGCCCGGGCACAATTTTGCCCTGAACTTCGATTTCGCCAAGGTGCGTGCCGAGGATTACGACGCCCTGGTGATTCCTGGAGGGCGAGCACCGGAATATTTGCGCCTCGATGAACAAGTGCTGCAATGGGTCAAAGCCATCGATGCCGCCGGCAAGCCGATTGCCGCCGTGTGCCATGGAGCCCAACTGCTGGCCGCCGCGGGTGTGCTGCAAGGCCGTGAGTGCAGTGCCTACCCCGCCTGTGCGCCAGAGGTTCGTTTGGCTGGAGGGCATTACATCGAGATCGAGGTGAACCAGGCGCATGTGCAGGGCAACCTGGCCACGGCACCGGCATGGCCGGCTCATCCGGCGTGGTTGGCGGGGTTTCTTGGGTTACTGGGTACCCGGATAACCTTGTGACGCATTCGAATACACAGGCGCATGTTTCATGAGCTTCGGCACCCGTTCCAGGGTTTTTTCCAGGCGAAAAAAAAGGCCATCAGGCCGTTGTTCTTTATCGCGTCTGTAGAGGAGGGGAAGCTGGAGCGGGTGAAGGGAATCGAACCCTCGTTATCAGCTTGGGAAGCTGGAGTAAT
>RCUR01000122.1_pt1 | contig 25485 bp, 26 predicted proteins | sample 2166151 | NCBI WGS metagenome assembly RCUR01 (sample SAMN09932785, study PRJNA488358) | compost metagenome | isolation source: compost soil in an enriched community | place: Germany: Experimental Botanical Garden
GACTACCAGTCTTACTTCACAAGCACCCACACGAATTGCTTGATTCAGTTGTTAAAGAGCGTTTCGATCAAGTCTTTCGTCTCAACCGAGGCCGCGCATTCTACAGCAGCCTTTCTTTCTGTCAAGCTGTTTTTCGAAAATCTCTTTTCTACTCAACCGCTTGCGCCTTCGATCCGATCACTCTTCTCGTCAGCGGGAGGCGCATTCTACAGCGTTCAAACCCGCTGTCAACACCTCCTTTCCAGCTTCATTCGCCAGCGGCGAACTTTGCGAAGCGGAACCTCCCGACACCCTCACCATTCGCTTAACTCATTGAATCTCAAGGAGTTTTGCTTGGCTACTGCGCCGGAAGAGGTGCGCATTATAGGGATACCAAAACGGACGTCAACACTTAATTGAAATCTTTTCCACCATGCAGCCTCCTTATATAAAGAAGGCCTCCACAAGCTCCCTCTCCTGCTGACTCCGAGTTTGAGCATGAACTCGGATCGGAGCGCCATAGACAGGCGCACCGACACTCATCGTTCCCTCGCTTTGACCAGGAACGATTGAAGGCCAGATATACAGCCGCCTTGTACGCTTGTGGCTAACGCTGCAACCAGGCCTCTGCTTCTGCCGCCTGCTGCGAATCGAATGCCTTGATCTTCAGCCCCGGAATCAGCGCACCTTCCACTTCGCTGACTTTCCTCACCCACTGCTTGTCGGCCACTACCGCCATACGATCGAAGCGGCGTACAACCTTGAACAGCTGAGGAATGCTTTGGACTTCAACGGCCATGGCGCCCAGCGTAGGCATTTCGAAATCGCCGATCCGATACAGCATTCGGCCATGGGCAATGCCTTCGGAATGCAGCGACAGCTGAGCAATCGCGGTGCGCATTTCGTTGGTATCGAGCTTTCCGGCTAAGCTGACGTCGACCCGATTCTCGCCATTTCGCATTACCTGGAACATAGCAACACCCTCCATGAGTGCGTGCCTTTCACGATACGCCGCCTGCTGGAAACGACAAGATGATCTACCTCCAACACAGTGGAATCCGGCGGCTTCCTGCGCCCCACTCCGGACGCCCCCCGAGCTCGGCCTGATAGTCGCCCCCGCGCTGAAGAACCAGCCGCAGCGGCTGATTCCCTTCGGTCACGGCATCGGCCTCCATGTCGTGGTGATGCACCCGCAAAGCCGTTCCGCACTTCGCCCCTAGTCCCAACAGACGATAGAACCCGAGCAACCCGCTTCAGATAGTTGCCCCTCCACGGGCGGTATCCCGCCGCACGTTAAGTTGGTCGGAATGACAAAAACAACAACCCGTCATCCAAGGACTCTGTAGGCCCTGCCCATCATCGGAATATCTCGTCGATGCTGTTGAGCTGCTTCAGGCCTGCGGCGCGGTTGAGCAGGGTGAAGGCGTTCTCCCCCACGCCGAAATAGTCCCGCAGCCTGGCCAGGAAGGCCTTCTTGCTGGGGTAGGTCCAGATGTCCGTGCTGTCCTTGCCCATCTGCCGCAGCGCGCGCATGCCCCCTTCCCGATGCAGGGTCAACCACAGATCGCGGGATGGGCCGGATTCGCAGGGCGGGACGGGTCGGACGGCGTTCCATACCCATGCCGATGCAATCCGGGCTACTGACGGGCTCTCAGGCAATCGACCGGCCGATGCAGCGCTCGAAGATGCGCACCAGCGCGTCATAGTCGCAGAACACGGCCTCGATATTGGCCCGCAACCACTCGCCCTCCTCCACCGGCCACCAACTGATCTCGTAGCCGGCATTGATGATGAGGTGTTCGAACAGGATGCGCTGCGCCCGGCCGTTACCATCGCGGAAGGGGTGGATCATGTTCAGGTCGCCGAAGTGTTCGGCGGCTGCGGCAACCAGGTCGCCGCGGTCGAGCCCTTCCAGCCAGTTCGCGCTGGCCAGGGCGTTGAAGATCTTCTCCGCCTCCGGCTCGATGCGGGCCTCGTTGCAGAACTGGGTGCCGCCCTTGGCGATATCCAGGGTACGCAGTTCACCCGCCCAGTCGTACAGGTCGCCGAACAGCTGACGGTGGATGCGCTGGAGCGCGGGCAGGTCGTAGGGAGGAAGGGCGAACTCGATTTCGCTGGCGGCAATCTCGGAAAGCGTGCGCTCCGCTTCGTTGAGTGCTTCTTCTGTTGTCAGGCCCAAGCGATTCCTTAGAACCGTCGTGCCGGGATAGCAGTACGGGTCCTGGTCCATAGCGTGACTGTCCGCCATCAGCCCTGCCTGGCGCGGTGGGCACTCAACACCGACTCGCGGGAGGGCAGCTTGCGCTCGCCATCGGCCGGAGTCGTGTCAAAGCCCTCCAGACGCAAGCTGGCCGCATAGTTGGATTGGCGCGCCTTGGCGTAGTAGGCCTTCTTGGCTTGGAGGGACGGGGTTGGCATCAGTTGGCCTCTCTCGTTGCGTACCGCGCCATTATAGCGGAGGGGGTTTTGCGGGGGTCACCTGCCAGGTTCCGGTCTCTGCGCCTCGCTCTAACGGTGATCACGCCCTCGCCTTCCAACCCACATCAAATACCGACGCCATGTTTCACCAGGTCTACGCCCGAAACCGCTTCACCCGCCAATCGGAAGCCATTGCGGCCGCCGAGGACGCGCTCAGCAAGCTGCGGCAAATCGACGAATACGGCAGACCGGTATTCAATTCGGTGGAATGTTGACCCCACAGATTTCCCGGCAAGCCAGGCCCCATATCCGTTCGTCGAAAAAGCCGGAGGCGACGTCGCCGGGACGACGAGAAGCACTTACCGCCAAGGCGTCGCGCTAGAATTATTTGAATCAGTTCCGCGCTTGAGGGGGGAGGCCCGGAGATGAGCACCAATAGTGAAAACCGGGATATCGAGGTGCTGTTTAATGAGGTAATGCCGGGGTATCGCTGTTTCGTTTCTCGGCAGACTGAAGGCGCAATCAACCTGCAATTCGAAAGCCTGTCCAGCCACAAGACCATCACGCTGCCCGCAGTCGACTCCAGCCTATGGGACTCGCCGGAAAAACTGCAGATGATGTGTGAGCAGATCGCTGAAGAGTTTCTATTTGTCAGCGAAAGCAAGCCCTCGACACCTGACGAGGCCTCCGCGCCCATTCAGGTAACCCGCCAAATCGCCGCCAAGCTGACGGAAGTCCTTCTATTACTGCAGCGCCGCAGTTGACGGCCCCGGATCAGCCTTGCGGGTCGCTGCGCTCTTGCGCGGCAATGGCGACTATCTCGAACATGAGCTCATCGACAACCTTTTCCAAGGCCCCCGGCCCAAGGAGCGAATGAAGCCTCACGCCAGTAATGCGAATGGATTCATGGGTGGCCGGGTTCTTCAGAACGACATCGATTTCATGGGAGGCAAACACGCACCTCACCACGAAGCCGGGCAACGCGTCGGCTACTTTGGATTGCAGCTGCTGCTGAAGTCGCTGCCTCATGGTCCCTCCGGACACTTCGCGGCGCGGTACCTCCTGTGATTGTTTGACTCTTCACCCGACGCGGCGACGTACTTTCCCGACCAATGACGTTGAACCCGGAGAATCGGAGGCTCGGCAATCAGCCACTGCGTCTTCACCGGGGCCAGCGAAGCCGTGCGTCTTCTGACCGGCCTGTCACAGGCCCAGAGCCATTGGCCAGCTCGTAGGATGGGGCGGGCGGCGTTCCGCGAGCGAAGCGATATCCATGCGGCTGCAGTCCGGAGCGCCTGATCGCCCTGTCATCGATGTCGCTACGACTGGGCCACCCCGCCATCTCCAGTGAGTCGTGATGCTGAGTAGTCAGGAGTTTGAGGGATGCGGCAGTAAGATCACCGCCTTTGCAGGCGTTACGCGCTGAGCGCGCCCGACCGGCCTTGCTGGTGGGCGGATCAGCGTGAGCTCTGGCGGTTCAAACCGGCTGGTGTTTTTCGCGGCGCCACGTCGACGCACTGCAGCCGAAGCGGTTCGAAAACCATCGTGAAAAGGCACTCAAGGACGAGAAACCCAGCAAAGCTGCCACATCAGACAGCGGCCGTTCTCTGCTCTCGACATATTGAATCACCAAGTCGACCCGAACTGCGTCGACGATGGCGGAGTAATTCTGGCCGTGACTGGCCAGATGGCGGTGCACGGTCTTGCGGTCCATACCCAGTTGCTCGGCCACGCGCTCGGCCACGCACTCGCCTTTCGGTAGCAGGGCGAAGACCAGCTTTCTGACCCTGTCTGGCATCGTCACGTCAGACTGCGCCAGTTTCGTATTCAGGAAGTCGCGGGCATGCCACGCCAGGATGGGGTCATAGGACGAGATCGTTGTATCGAGGTCGGCTTGGGTCAGGACAATGCCGTCGAAGTCTTGATTGAACAGGATTGACGTGCCAAACACGCGCCTGTGCGTGGCCAGGCTGGCAGGCGCCTTATGCTCGAAGCAAACGCTTCTTGGCTTCCAGCTTGCCCCAAGGAACAGTTTGAGTACGCGGTACAGGGTGCACATGACGATCTCGACGGATTGCCGCACAGATCCGCGCGCACCGTCTATTACCTGTAGCCGGATGAGCGCCAGACCATCCACTTCCTCAATGCGCAAGTCCATCGATTCGTTGTACAGCACCAGATGGCGCGCGACCGATCCCAAGGCTTCGCGCAGCGTGGCTTCCTCGCGCAGGGCAATGGCCAATGGCCCAAGGTTTTCCAACTGGCGCATTTCGCCCATGCGCAGGCCGAAGTCTTCGACTCCTGCGGCCTGAGCTGATTCCTCCAGCAGACGCATCACCGACTTCGCCGGAATCTTGATGTCCGGATCCAGTAACGCGGATGTGCTGACGCCGGCTTTTCGCAATTGGCGATAGGGGTCCAAGCCAGCTGTGCGGGCCACGTCAATAAAGTTTGTCAGGCTTGAGCTTCTGATTAAGGTCGGCATCGAGATCCCCTCTTCCGCCCCAAAATGTAAAGTCTTAGCCCCAAAATATCAAATTCCCATAGGTCCATTCCCCGATACTTTTCCTGCACTGCGATGACACCGCGCTGAAGCGAAGTCAGAGCGCCGAACATCTTGTATCGAGGAGAATTGACATGGCACACGCTACTCGCATGTATGAAACAGGCGGCCCGGAAGTCCTGCGCTGGGAGCCAATCGAAGTCGGCGATCCAGGTCCTGGCCAGGTTCGGCTGCGCCATGAGGCGGTCGGCTTGAATTTCGCCGACACCTATTTCCGCAGTGGCCTGTACCCGATGCCGCTGCCTGCCGGCATGGGGGTCGAAGCCGCCGGCGTGGTCGATGCCGTCGGCGAAGGCGTGACCAATGTCGCGGTCGGCGATCGTGTGACCTACACCGGCTTCTTGAATACCCTGGGTGCCTACAGCACCGAGCGTCTGATTCCGGCTGCGCCCTTGATCAAACTGCCCGATACGATCAGCTGTGCAACCGCCGCCGCCATGACCATGCGCGGCCTGACCTCGTCCTACCTGATGCGGCGCATCTACGACTACAAGCCGGGCGACAGCATTCTGCTGCATGCGGCCGCTGGCGGCGTCGGCCTGATCGTCTCGCAATGGGCCAAACTGCTGGGCTTGACGGTCATCGGCACCGTTTCCACCGAAGAAAAGGCCGCCATCGCCCGCGCCCATGGCTGCGATCACACCATCAATTACAGCCATGAGGATGTGGCCAAGCGCGTACGCGAATTGACCGATGGGGTCGGCGTGAACGTGGTCATCGACAGCGTGGGCAAGAGCACCTTCGATGCCTCGCTCGATTCGGTCAAGCGGCGCGGGCTGATGGTCTGCCTGGGCTTCACCTCCGGCACCGTCGAGAATTTCAATCCGCAAATCCTGGCTACCAAGGGATCGCCCTATCTGACACGCCCGGCATTGGCCGACTACATCGCCGATCCGGCCGAGAAGGCGGATCTGGCCGGCGAGCTGTTCGGTCATGTGGGCGCGGGGCGCATCAAGATCGAGATCAACCAGCGTTACGCCCTGGAAGACGCCGTGCAGGCGCACCGCGATCTGGAAGCGCGCAAGACCACCGGTTCCTCGATCTTCGTCATTTAAGGAGGGTGGCCCCATGAGAATCGAGCAATTGAGCTGTGCCCTCGGTGCCGAGTTGATCGGGGTCAGCCTGCGTGACGCGCTGCACGACGATGGTTTGTTTGCGGCCATCCGTGAGGCGTTGATCAGGTATCGGGTGCTCTTTCTGCGCGATCAGGACATCAGCGGAGCCGAGCATGTGGCGTTTGCCCGCCGCTTCGGCGACCTCGAAGACCACCCGGTGGCACCCACTCATGCGGAGGCGCCGGGCCTGGTGCAGATTTACAAGAGCCCGGACAGCCCGATCGACCGCTACGAGAACTGCTGGCATACCGACGCCACCTGGCGCGCAGCGCCCCCCTTCGGCGCGGTGCTGCGCTGCGTGGAATGCCCGCCGGTGGGTGGCGACACCCTGTGGGCCAACATGGTGCTGGCCTACGAGAAGCTACCGGATGACGTCAAGACCAGGATTGCCGACCTGATTGCCAGCCATAGCATCGAGTCCAGCTTCGGCGCCGCCATGCCGAAGGACAAGCGCCTCGCGCTGAAGGCCCAGTTTCCGGATGCCGAACACCCGGTGGTGCGCACGCATCCGGAAACCGCTGAAAAGATCCTGTTCGTCAATGCCTTCACCACGCACTTCGTGAATTACCACACCAAGGAGCGCGTGCGTTACGGCCAGGATTACAACAAGGGCGGCGCTGACCTCTTGCAGTACCTGATCAGCCAGGCCTACCTCCCCGAGTACCAGGTGCGCTGGCGCTGGAAGAAAAACAGCGTGGCGGTCTGGGACAACCGTGCGACCCAGCATTACGCCGTGATGGATTACCCGCCCTGCCATCGCAAGATGGACCGCGCCACCATCATCGGCGATCAGCCTTCCTGAAATAACGCCAGCGCCATCGGCTCCATTTGATCTCCCGCTCCCATTATCGAGGAAACGAGACTATGCAATTCCTGGACGATTCCCTGCACGTGGAAAACATGGACAAGGTGGTCATCACCGTGGCGCCGTACGGCCCCGAGTGGATGCCGGCCGACTTTCCGGAAGACATTCCGGTCACCATGCAGGAGCAGATCGACAAGGCCGCGGAATGCTACGACGCCGGCGCCACCGTTCTGCACCTGCATGTGCGCGAGCTGGATGGCAAGGGCTCCAAGCGGCTGTCCAAGTTCAATGAGCTGATCGCCGGCGTGCGCAAGGCCGTGCCCGACATGATCATTCAGGTCGGCGGCTCGATTTCCTTCGCGCCGGAAAACGAAGGCCAGGCCGCCAAGTGGCTGTCGGACGACACCCGCCACATGCTGGCTGAGCTGACGCCCAAGCCGGACCAGGTCACGGTGGCAATCAACACCACCCAGATGAACATCATGGAACTGCTCTACGCCGACTATCTGGAAGGCACGTCGTTGGGCGTCCCGGCCACTGCTGCCGCCTATCGCGAAATGACCGTGCCGGCCGGTCCGGCCTGGGTGGAAGAGCACCTCAAGCGCCTGCAAGCCAACGGCATCCAGCCGCACTTCCAGCTGACCGGCATCCACGCCATGGAAACCCTGGAGCGCCTGGTGCGCCGCGGTGTCTACACCGGCCCGCTGAATCTGACCTGGATCGGCGTCGGCGGCGGTTTCGACGGTCCCAACCCGTTCAACTTCTTCAACTTCATCCATCGCGCACCCAATGGCTGCACCCTGACCTCCGAGTCGCTGCTGAAGAACGTGCTGCCGTTCAACACCATGGCCATGGCGATGGGGCTGCATCCGCGTTGCGGCAATGAAGACACCATCATCGACGCACACGGGAAGCGTTTCGGCTCGGTCGATCAGATCAAGCAAACCGTGCGCGTCGCCGAGGAGCTGGGGCGTGAAATCGCCAACGGCAAGGAAGCGCGCGAAATCTATCGCATCGGCACCTGGTACCAGGATGCCGACGCAACCTTGGCCGCCAATGGCATGGCGCCGAACCGCAAGCCGGGTCAGAAAAATCTGCCCCTACGCGGAGTCTGATGCGCCACCCGCCCCAGGGTGTTGCCGCCAGGCGCCAACACCCCGGGGCGCAAGGGCAGAGATGCCTGCCAGCCTGTCGACCAGGCAGTGAATCAATGAATTGGCGCGGCGCCAGGCGTCGCAACAGGCCGAGGGCACACTCATGCAAGAAGAATCCGTCGCTTCGTTTGCCACAGCCGGGCCCGCGTCCGCGGCGTCACGCCCGCGCGCCTATGCCTGGCTGGTATTTGCCATCACCTTCGGCCTGATGCTGTCTGATTACATGTCGCGGCAAGTGCTCAGCGCCGTGTTTCCCCAGCTGAAGATGGAGTGGAGTCTGAGCGATACCCAGCTCGGTCTACTCAGCGGCATTGTCGGTCTGATGGTGGGCCTGCTGGCCATTCCTATCGCCATGCTGGCCGACCGCCTGGGGCGCGTGAAAAGCGTCGTGCTGATGGCGCTGTTCTGGAGCCTCGCCACCCTGGGGTGCGGGCTCGCGCAAAACTATGGCCATATGCTGGTCGCGCGTTTTCTCGTGGGCCTGGGTGAGGCCGGTTACGGCAGCGTCGGGCTCGCCATCATCCTGAGCCTCTTTCCCCCTGCCATGCGCGCCACCCTGACCGGTGCCTTCACGGCTGCCGGCATGTTCGGCTCGGTGCTCGGCATGGCAGCCGGGGGCGTGCTGGCCACCCACTTCGGCTGGCGCGCCGCGTTCATTGCCATGGCCTTCTTCGGCCTGCTGCTGGTCCTGCTCTATGTGTTCAGCATCAGCGAAGCCCGGGTTGCCCGGCATATGCACAAGGGCTCGGCGGAAGGCGTGAGTGATGCGGGCCGTCCGAAAAAGCTGGACCGCCAGCTGCTGCGCAAGATCGTCAAGGCGCTGTTCGGCGCGCCTACGCTGCTGTTCACCTATGTCGCCTGTGGCCTGCAGCTGTTTGTCGCGTACGCCATCATCGCCTGGATGCCGAGCTACATTAACCGCTACTACGGCATGGCCCTGGACAAGTCGGCCCTGGCAGCGGCAGTGCTGCTCATCTTCAGCGGGATCGGCATGGCCGTGTGCGGTGCCCTCGCCGACAGAGCCGGGCGCAAGGCGCCTACGCAGAAAGTGACACTGGCGATCAAGTTCTGTCTGGGCGCCTGTGTCTTGCTGATGATCGCCATGCGCCTGCCGCCGGGCTCGGCGCAATTCGCCATGATCGCCATTGGCGTCTTTTTCGCGGCCGGTAGCTATGGTCCCGCTGGCGCCGTGGTGACCAACCTCGTGCACCCCTCCATCCACGCGACGGCCATCGCCACGCTCGTGCTGGCCAACAATCTGCTGGGTGGCGCGCCAGGCCCCTACCTGACAGGTGTGCTGGCCGATCGCATCGGCCTGCTGGGGGCCTTGCAGTGGATTCCGCTGATTTCCATCGCCGCCGCGCTGGCCTTTGCTTGCGCGAGGGCGAACTACGGCCGCGATCTGCGCCGTTTCGAGACGGAAAAAACGCAGCACTTCTTTCTGAACAAGCAATAAGGGAACAGATCATGACCCACTCAAATCACCATCCGCTCGCGGGTAAGGTCGCCATCATCACCGGCGCCGGTCGTGGCATCGGTCGCAGCATTGCAATCGCATATGCAGAGGCTGGCGCTGCCGTGGTATGCAGCGCTCGCAGCAGCGCGGAAATCGCAGAAACGGCCGCGCTGATCAAGGAAGCGGGTGGTCAGGCGCTTGCCCATGTCGCGGACGTGGGTGACTACCCTTCGCTGGTCGCTTTATTTCAGCGCGCCAGCGATGAATTTGGCGGGGTTGATATCGTCGTGGCCAATGCCGGTGTCGCCACCGAGCAACGGCGGATCGAAGACAGCGACCCCGAGTTGTGGCGCAAGACGATCGACATCAACCTGAACGGTGCCTACTACACCGCCCATGCCGCCATCCCGCACCTGCGCAAGCGTGGTGCCGGCAAGATCATCATGGTCGGCTCCGGCCAACGCAAGCGTCCAGCGCCAGGGTTCTCGGCTTATTCCTGCTCCAAGAGCGGCCTATGGATGCTCACTCAATCGCTGGCGCTGGAACTGCATGAATACAACATCAGCGTCAACGAACTCATCCCCGGTCCGGTCAAGACCGACATGACCCGCGATGTGCCCATCCCCGCCGGGGAGTGGTTCAAGCCTCCCCAGGAGGTGACGCCCATGGCCCTGTTCCTGGCGAGCATGCCCGACGGCGGCCCGACGGCTCAGAGCTACAGCCTCATGCGCCGCCCCGCCTGAGCCCCCGCAAAGACGCACACCAGAATCGATCTCCCCTACCCGAGGACTATTCCATGCAGCCTTCACCGACAACAGTGCATGCAGCAAGCGACAGAACAACAGGCAAGCTGGCGGGCCGCATTGCCCTGATCACCGGAGCCGGCCGCGGCCTGGGCGGCACCATCGCCCTGGACTTCGCCAAGGCCGGCGCGGATCTCGTCATCTGCGACATCGACATGCCGGCCCTGGAAGAGACCCGGCAAAAAGTGGAAGAGGCGGGCGCATCCTGCCTGGCGCTGCGCTGCGACATCACCTCGAGTCGTGCGGTGGCGGAGATGTTCGCCAACGCCGTTGAGCGTTTTGGCACAGTGCACATCCTGGTGAACAACGCGGCGGTCGCCCCCACCGGCAAAGCCGACGAGGTGCGACGCAACAAGTACTACGCCTACATGACTACGCCGATGCCCCGGCAGTCCCTCGGCTTCACCAGCCAGATCACCGACGAGGACTGGCTCCGCTACTGGGATGTCAATGTGCATGGCATGTTTTACTGCACCCGCGAAGCCCTCAAGCTAATGGAGGCGCAGCAGTACGGCCGGATCATCAACCTGGCCTCCATCGCCGGCTTCTCCACCATCAGTGCGCACAGCCCGCACTATTGCGCCACCAAGGGGGCCGTCATCGCCTTCACCAAGTCGGTGGCCGCGGAAGTGGCCGGCGGCAATATCCTGGTCAACGCGCTGGCGCCGGGGGGCGTGTCGACACCATTTTTCGAGGAATACCTCGACTCCATCGGCGACGAGGCCAGGAACAGATTCTGGCAGGTGGTTCCCGCGGGCCGCTTCGGTCAGATGAAAGAATATGCCGCGATGGCGACCTACCTGGCAGGAGATCACTACTTTGTGGGGCAGGTGATCAGCCCCAATGGCGGGGCAGTGATTTAAGTGAATGAACCGAGAGCCATCTGCGCGCCTGCAGGTGGCAACTCCACACGGTACATCAGACGTGAAGACTCCCATGACGCAGCTGGCGACATTCAAACGCATGCAGGACAGCACCCAGGAAGACTGGGACATCATCAGGCCCCAGGCCGCGCACTTCTTCAGTGGGCTGCCTGAGCGCGTACTGGCCCACCTGAAACTGCTGGCCGGCGATTTTGGCGGTTTCCCGATCGACCGCTACAGCCACTGCCTGCAGACCGCCACCCTGGCCTTGAAAGACGGGCGCGACGAAGAGTACGTGGTGTGCGCCCTGCTGCACGATATTGGCGACACGCTGGGCTCGTACAACCACCCCGAAGTCGCCGCGGCCATCCTCAAGCCTTTCGTCTCCGAAGCCAACCTGTGGATGATCGAGCACCACGGCATTTTCCAGGGGAACAATTTCTTTCATTACCTCGGCATGGATCGCAATATGCGCGACCAGTTCAAGGGACATCCGTACTACGAGCGCACGGTGGAGTTCATCGAGAAATACGACAGCCCAGCCTTCGATCCGGACGGCGAGATTTATCCGCTGGGCACCTTCGAGCCCATGGTGCGACGCGTGCTGGGAGCGCCGAAACGCTCCATCTACAAGGCGGTGATGGACCCGCAGTGATGCGCTCGGCAACGGCACCTGAGCGGTGCCGACCGCTGGAGTGGCCATTGGCGAAGTAGATCGTGAGGAGCGCGGCCCGCGCTCCAGCAAAGAACTCGAGGAAAGAGACATGCGCTTTCAAGTATTCAAGTCGGGCGGCAAGCAAGGCTTGGGCGTTGTGGATGCACAAGGGCAGTTGCGCGGTTGTTTAGCGGATGAACATGCCTACCCCGGCACCCTGGAGACCCTGATCGGGCAAGGTGGCGCAGCGCTTCAGGCAGCAGGGCGGTGCCTACTGGAAGGACGTGCATTCAGCGCCGAAGACATCGAAGTGCTGCCGCCGTTGCAAAGCCCGAGCAAGATCATTTGCATCGGTTTGAATTATCTGGAGCATGCCAAGGAAGGCGGGTTCCAGCCTCCCACCTACCCCGCTGTATTCGCCCGCTTTGCTTCCAGCCTGGTCGCTAGCGACGCGCCCCTGGTGCGACCGAAAGCCTCGGACCAATTCGACTTCGAAGGCGAGCTTGTCGTCGTGATCGGCAAGCCCGGCCGCCACATCGCCAAGGAAGATGCCCTTGAACACGTGGCGGGTTATTCGGTGTTCAACGATGGTTCGGTGCGCGATTACCAGATGAAGGGCGCGCAGTGGACGGTCGGGAAAAACTTCGACGGCACGGGGGCTTTCGGCCCCTATCTCGTCACTCCCGACGAGGTGCCGGAAGGCGCCAAGGGTTTGCGCCTGCAGACCCGCCTGAACGGCGCCGTCGTGCAGGACGCGTCCACCGACGACATGATTTTCGATGTCGCCACCTTGATTTCCCTGCTGAGCGAAGCACTCAGCTTCCAGGCCGGCGACGTCATTGTGACCGGCACGCCGCCGGGCGTCGGATTCACCCGCCAGCCAGCGCTTTTCATGGCCGCAGGAGACGTGTGCGAGGTCGAGATAGAAGGCATCGGTCTGTTGCGCAATCGGGTGGTGGATGAAGCCTGAGTGCTTCAGCAGCAACGCCGAAAGGCAGCTTGAAGTGGCTTGCAGCCACTTCAAAAGATGGCGCACCTGGCCGGCTGGCTGCCGCAGAATCGCCTTTTCAACTGAATCGGCCGGTTTCTGCCGGTCACAACAGGCAAGAATCGACCAAAAGCTGCCTGATGGAACTGGCTGAAATCGCCCCCTTCCAGCCCTTCGTCAATACCACGACTGACAAGGTGCCGGAGCTCATCCAGCTTGTTATTGAGTCAGAAGAACACAAAAAAATATGCTCCGGATGGTGTTGCCATACGGAGCATTAGGGAACATCAAGCGTGTAGCAGCGCATCCAGTTCGCCCTTGCGATCAAGACTGGCCAGATCGTCAAAGCCGCCAACATGCCTGTCCCCAATAAATATCTGCGGGACGGTTCTACGCTGGGATCGCTGCAGCATTTCCGCGAGTCGCTGAGGCGACGTCTCAACGTCGATTTCGATGGCAGCGACCCCTTTGCGCGCCAACAGACTCTTTGCGTTTAGACAGTAAGGGCAATGCTGTTTGGTGTAGACAGTCACTTGGCTCATGGCGATTGCCCTCTTAGTGTGCCGATGGTGGGAAGTCGATATCGGTAGCAGCTAGGTTGTTCAGGTAATTGGTCAGGGTTAACAGCGTTACCTGCGCGACCACTTCAACGATCTTGCTATCGGCGAGGCCAGCCTCGTGCGCAGCGGCTATCTGATCATCACTCAATTGACCGCGACTCTCGGTGATCTGGCGTGCCAGCGCGGCAATTGCGCTTAGCTTGCCTGAGCGGGCCTGGTGAATATCTTCTTCGCTCAAACCCGCCTTTTCAGCGAAGAACGAGTGGGCAGCAATGCAGTATTCGCAGCCGTTTACTTCTGAGGTAGCCAGCGCTGCAACTTCGCGTTCGGCACCGCTCAGTGAGCTTTTGCCCAAGGCTTGCGCCAGAGCCAAATAGCCACTTAATGCAGCCGGTGCATGCGCCAATGTTTTAAAGGCATTGGGAATAAATCCGAGGCCTTTCTGGATACCTTCGAGGGAGGCGCGTGAGCCGGCAGGTGCCTGTTCCAGGGTGAGAGCGGCGATACGAGTCATGTGTAGTTCTCCAGTGGGTTACGAGACTGATGACACTCCGGGCTGTGCCTACAGGGGAGAGGAGTTACTCAGCAATTCGATTACCGTCTTGCCCTTTCCCCGCCCTTCCGAGACTTGGCGCAACGCCTCGTTGACCTCATGCAGTTCATAGCGGTGCTGATCGACTCTGATCTTCAGTTGCCCAGCATCTGCTAGCGCGGCCGCCTCGCGAAGGATAGCCCCATGGTGTTCGCGCCCTTTGCCGGTGAGCAACGGCGCCAAGGTGAATACGCCCGAGTAGGTTGCACTTTTAAACGACAGCGGCGCGAGGCTATGCTGCCCCCAACCCAGGCAGCTCAGTACATGCCCGGTATAGGCCTTCACTGACTTGAACGCCGCATCCAGGGTGTTGCCTCCGACCGTGTCGTAGACGATGTCGAAACCTTCCCCAGCCGTATGCTGCTCGACATAGCCATCCACGTTCTCCGCCTGATAGTCGATAGCCGTAGCCCCCAGCGAGCGAATGAAGTCCAGACTCGCCGCCGAACCGGTGGCGTAGACTTCAGCGCCACGCGCCTTGGCCAGTTGCACGGCCATTTGGCCGACCCCACCCGCGCCGCCATGAATCAGCACGCGCTGGCCTGGGCGGACATTGGCGCGATCCACCAGGCCTTCCCATGCCGTGATAAACACCAGAGGCAATGCGGCAGCCTCGCGCATGCTGAGTGTGTGCGGTTTGGGCGCGATCAGCCGGGCATCGACAGCGATGTATTCGGCCATGGCGCCCTGGGCACCGCCGATCCCGCCGGCCATACCGAAGACTTCTTCGCCAGGTGCGAACCCTTCAACCGCCTCTCCCAGTTCGACGACCGTACCGGCCAGATCCAGGCCGAGCACTGCAGGTAGTTCCTGGCGAGCGTGGGCCGCCGCGCCGGACGCGATCTTGCTATCGAGAGGGTTGACCCCTGCGGCATGAACCTTGACCAGTACCTGCCCCTTGCCGGGAATGGGGCGAGCGATGTGGCGCAAGACCAGTGGGGCCTGGGCGGACTCAGCAACGGCGGCAAGCATGGTGTGTTTCATGGCGGGAACCTCTGATTGAGTTGACGCTTTTAGGTTGGCGCAGCTTCAGCATTCCGATAAGAAGCTAAATTTGCATATTACCTATTCCTAAATAAGGCCTAATTTCCAATGGATCTGTTCGACAGCATGCGCACCTTTGTGCGTGTCGTAGAGCGTGGCTCGTTTTCCGCTGTGGCTCGAGAGCTGAACGTGGGGCAGCCGGCAGTGAGCAAGCAGATACGCGCTCTGGAGCAATATCTTGGAGGGCCATTATTTGCCCGCAGTACCCGACACCTGTCCCTAACCGACCAGGGGCAACGGTTCTACAGTCACTGCCAGGAAATTCTCGCCAACCTCGAGACCGCCACGCGCAGCTTTGCCAGCGGCCAGGAGCAGATCGCTGGCCCTCTGCGAGTAGCCGCACCCGTCAGTTACGGGAGGCTGTGTATAGCGCCTCTGCTAGGGATTTTTCTGCAGCGCTATCCCGATGTGCAGATTGACCTGCGGCTGAGCGATCACAACGAAGACCTGCTCAAGGAGAATATCGACCTGGCCATCCGAATCGGCGTGGTGAAGAGCGAGGGGTTGGTGGCGGTGTCTCTCGGCGCCAGCACGCGGCGGCTCTATGCCGCACCTGTCTATCTGAGTCGTTGCGGCGTGCCACGCGAGCCTGGCGAACTTGCAGGCCACAACTGCATCGGTTTCACATTGCTGGAGCACTACAACATCTGGCACTTCAAGCGCGATGCAGAAGAGCGCGATATTTCCATCAAAGGCAACATCACCAGCAACAGCAGCGAGGCCATCCGCGAAATAGTCATCTCCGGCCAGGGTATTTCCCTGTCTCCAGAGTGGCTTTTCGCAGCCGATGTCGAACAGGGCAAGGTTTCCATCGTGCTCGACGATTACCAGACTACTGCACTGCCTGTGAGCGCAGTGCTCAGTCGTGAGCGGCGACGTTCTGCGCGGACGATGGCATTCGTCGACTTTCTCCGAGAACACCTATGAGCACTCTGAACGAGTTAGAGATGCCTGGTGATGCTAGATCGAGGTTCATCCGGCAGAGGTAAAGCTCAATCCGGCCCGGCCCGACAGTGGCGTGCACCGGTCAAGTCGAACGCAATCTGTGGTCAGCACCTATGGAAATGGGGGCAAGAGAAGTGCAATTGCACAGCTGGAGAACCGGAGCAGCCAGTCATCCCCAGAACAGAGAAAGCGGAACGGCCGTCAGTTGTCGAACCAGGCTTCGCGCCGGCGCTCGCTCGTACGTGACAACGCAGCAGGATAACCGCCAGCCATCAGCCGCCCGATGAAGCCGAACGGGTCGGCCTGAGCGGCCGCCAGCACAGCCGGATCGTCAAAGGTGAAATAGCGGACATCCTGCTCCAGGGTTCGAACCAGGGTGCTCTTGCCTGTCTGGCGGGCGCCATTGATCAGAACGACCGGAGAGTCATCCGGAGCCTCAAGCATGTCTGCGTTAGCCAAGAAGGGCCGGACAGGGCACGGGGCCTTGTAGGCTGGGCTTTATCCCGGAGGTCGGCGTGGGCTGAAGCGGAGGGCCGCCCGGCCCATCCTTGGGCCTCTGCGCCAAGCTCCAACACTTAACGCAGACATAGCCAAAACCTATCCCCGCCGCCGTCGGCGCGCTTGCCCAAACCCTTCAACACCCAGGTCGTCCGGGGATGCCTCCATCTGCACCGCGGCTAGCGGCTACCTATCAGCCGCCCTCGGCCATAGCACCGGAAACAGCGGATGCTCCAGGGGCGCACCGTCGGGCAATTGGTCGATCAACCCCGGAAACTCCGGCGATGTCTTCCAGGCTCGTGGGGCGTGGCGCATGTCTTCGCCGAGGAAGCGCAAGGAGAATGCACGCCGCCGTCGATTGCCGCCCACCCCGCCAGAGGCGTGCAGCGTCAGCATGTGGAAGAACACCGCATCGCCGGGCTCCAGCTCCCAGCCGAGGATGTTCCAGCGCGAGCGGTCCGCCTCGATGTCCGGCAGGTCGGCCAGGCTGCCCTCGGGGAACCAGCGCGCCTGGTTGTCCATGAAGCTTCTCGGCATCAGCCAGGGGCCCTGGTGGGAGCCTGCGACAAACTCCAGCGTCGACTCCCGCGCTACCGGGTCCACCGGCATCCACATGCTGCAGTTCTGCCGGCCGTCCACGTTGTAGTAGGGCTGGTCCTGGTGCCACGGGGTGCGCTGGCGGGTGTTGGGCTCCTTCACCAGCAGGTGGTCGTGATAGAGGCGCGCGCTGGCACAGCCCATCAATTGCGCCGCCACCGAGCCCACCCGGCTCTCGAAAATGAAGCGGCGGTACTCCTCGAACTCCGTCCAATTGCAGAAGTCCTCGAAGAACCAGCCCGGGTCATCGGGGCTGCTGGCCACCTTCGAGCGCTCGCTCGGGGTCGCGAGGTTCCGCTCGATGCCCCGCTCCAGCAATGCCACCTCATCGGCCGTGAACAACTGTCGAACGCACACCGCGCCATCGCGCTGGAAATCCTCGATGAGCGAATGCGGGAGTTCGAATTCAAAGCTGTGTTGCGTCATGCAACTTCTCCTCTCTTCCTGGAAGTAACCACAGTTAAAGAATGCCCTGGCGCCAAAGCCGGTCAGGACAGTTCAGGCTCAGATTGCGCGGCCTGATTCGGCTTCACCCACACCCAGTAGGCCAGGGTGAGGAGAACGAGCCAGGCCGCGCCTATGTAAAGCGCCGTGCGGGTGTCGGGGAACACCGCCAGCACCACGAAGATGAACAGCATGAAGGCGATGGCCAGGTACTGCCCGTAAGGCCAGAACGGCACCGGAAAGCCGAGGGCGGCGACGTCCTCGCGGCTCAGGCTGCGGCGCATGGATATCTGCGAGAGCAGGATCATCAACCACACCCAGACCACCGAGAAGGTCACCAGCGAGGCGAACATCAGGAACAGCTCGTTCGGCAGCAGGTAATTGAGCAGCACGCCGACCAGCAGCGTCAGCGCCATCACCAGCACGGTCATCCAGGGCACGCCATGCTCAGACAGGCGAGCGAAGCCTCTCGGCGCCTGCCCGTTCTCGGCCATGCCGAAGAGCATGCGCCCGGTGCTGAAGATGTCGCTGTTGATGGCCGAGACCGCCGCCGAGATCACCACCAGGTTGAGGATGCTGGCGGCCGACTCGATGCCCAGGCCACTGAAGATCTGCACGAAGGGGCTGCCCTGGCTACCAATTCGCGGCCAAGGGTAGATGGCCATCAGCACCAGCAACGTCAGCACGTAGAACAGCAGGATGCGCAGCGGCACCGAGTTGATGGCCTTGGGGATCATCCGTTGCGGGTCCTTCGCCTCGCCGGCGGTGAAGCCGATCACCTCGATGCCGCCGAAGGCGAACATCACGATGGTGAAGGAGGCGATCATCCCTTCGAGCCCGTTGGGGAAGAAGCCGCCATGGGCCCAGAGGTTGCTGAAGCCCGCCGCCCCACTGCTGCCATCGCCCAACTGGATGCCGAGCACCAGCACCCCCAGCCCGGCGACGATCATCGCCACGATCGCCAACACCTTGAGCAGCGACAACCAGAACTCCATCTCACCGAAGACCCGCACGCTGCAGAGGTTCAAGGCCGAGATGAACGCCACGATACCCAGCACCCAGATCCAGCGCGGCGTATCAGGGAACCACAAGCCCATGTAGACGCCGAACGCCGTCACGTCGGCCAGGCATACCATCATCATCGAGAAGGCGTAGGTCCAGCCGGTGAGAAAGCCCAGGTAGCGCCCCAGGTAGCGGCTCGCATAGTGACCGAAGGACCCGGCCACCGGCGTGCGCACCGCCATCTCCCCCAGGGCACGCATCACCAGATAGATCGCCGCGCCCCCGATCAGGTACGCCAGCAGCACCGAAGGGCCCGCGCGCTGGATGGCCGCCGCCGAACCGTAGAAGAGCCCCGTGCCAATGGCAGACCCCAATGCCATGAAGCGGATATGCCGTGCGTTCAAGCCGCGGCGCATTGCAGAACGTTCCATTGCATCCCTCTTTATTGTTTTTATCGACAGGCACGCCCTAGAGGCGCTCGACTCAGAGGGTTTCAGATACCGGCCCCTGACCAAGTCGAGGCCACGCTAGCAACGGCCTTGCGGGCCGACCATATGCCACTGGGGGTAGCGACCGGCTCTCAGTGCTGTAGGAGAATTCGCAGTGGGTGAAGCGGCATGCACAACGATCAGGATTCCGTAGCCCGGATGAAATCCGGGGAAAGCCCGCCATCGCCTCCCGGATTGCATCCGGGCTACGGAACTAAGTGGGATGCAAGCAGATGATCCAGACGATGCCGTGGCGCAGGTGGTTGGCAACGCGGGCGGCGCGTTCGAAGTCGGAGCCCATCCGCTAGCAGCTTTCGATGACCAATACCTGGGGCCTCTCCTCTACTCAGAAGCGGAAGGTCGCCCGAGTAGCAACGAAGCTGCTGTTGACGCCGCCCGCATCGGAGATTGCCCGCCCCACGTCGTAGTACTTGTAATCGACGTCCACGGTCAGGTTACGGCTAGCCATCCATCTGGCATTGGCTCGGTAAATGGTACCGACACTGCGTCCTGAGCTATTGGCGGTTCCTGGCACCGCCTTCATGCCCGGAAGGTAGACAGCGTCATCGATGGTCTGGCGCCATACCTGAAACACCCCCGGTTCGAAGCGCACCTTGCTCCAGGGCGAGAAGGCAAAGGTTGGCCCGACGATCAAGGCGTTGGACAAGGTGATCAGACCAGCCTCGCCATACACTCCATTTCGTGGGAAGAGGGGATCGAACGTGCCGACCTTGGAGTCGCCACGACGCCCATCCCCGCTGGCGCCGTCAATGCGCAGTCCCAGGCGCGGGCGCCACGGCCCGTCAAAGTTGTAGCCATTGTCCGTGGCAAAGGCCCAGGCCCGGATCTGGGCGCCGGCCAAATGGCCGAACTGGCCCGCCAGGTCCCAGCTCCAGTCGTAGCGATCACGCTTGCCGAACATTCGTGTGCCCACGGTATAGCGTTTCTCCCCTCCTTTCACACCAGCCAGAGCACGCTCATCGGTCTCCAGGCCGAACCCATAGAGGTCGGCGTTCCCGAGACTGCCCAGCGGAAGTGTGGCGTACAGGCCATAGAACTTGACGTTGTTGTTCGAACCATCGTCGAAGGAGTCCTTGCTCGGGCTAACCGGGCGGACGGCGAAGGCATCGATCCGATATCCGCTCTTGCCGGCATAGGTCAGGCGCGCACCGTCGAAGGCTTGTCGGATGTTCGGCACGTCGCGAAACGTGACGAAGACCTGGGCGCCATAGGCCATCTCCTGCCTACCCACCCTGGCCGTGAAACGCCCCCCATCGACGTGACGATTGAAGTCGACAAAGGCTTGGTGGATGTCATTGCGGCTTTCATCGTTCGGGGTGAGCAAGTCCTTGCCCCAGGCACGCGTGTTCTCGACCTGGACGAACGCGCGCATCGCGTCGTCAAACAGGTGCAGGTCGGCGTGCGCCTGCAGCCGCTGCAGCAGGTAACTGTCGTCGTTCAGCCCACGCAGGCCAAAAACTGGCTTTTCGATGCTGTCGGCCCGGTACCGCGCCTCGCCACCCAGCTGCAACCAGGACGATTCGGACAGGCGATGGAAACGGAAGTTGTCGAAAGGATCCGTTCGCTTGGCAGGGTCATCGAGGAATCGATAGTCCTCCAGCCAGCGCGGCTGGCCAGGGCGCAATGGGCGGTCCTGTTCCAGGGAGTTGGTGCCGGGCGCTGCCGACACCGAGGGGGACGAATACAGCAGGTGCGACACGACAAGTAGAGCCGTAGGAATCAGGCGCTTCATTGGCGAATCCTCTCCGTCGAAATTTCCAGAACTTGCGTCAGCGCATGCTTGGCAGTCGTACAGACCGCCATCGGATGGGCTGGGTTTGAGACGGGCCGGATGGGCCAGGCCATGCGGTTTTGCCTGACCTTGGAACGGGCTTCAAGCGAGGGAGATGAATACAGAAAATTCGTACAACGCTGAACGAAAAGGCGTTCATAGATCGAGGAATTCATACCGTGCTTCCCGAGTATTGGAGTTGTTATCGTTGCCGCCGATTTGATCCCTGGCACGTCGGCAGGGATGACGAGAGGCAGCTGGATAGTCGGAATCGAACAGGAAGGGGTCAATCGAACCGAAACACATTACGTGCGGTAATCGGCCATAAAGGCTCGACAATGTAGGAATTTTCTGTCAGAGAACCATCTAAGCTATTGATTGTTATGGTTATAAAAATATTTATCGAATAGAACCAATAGTTTTATATCGTTCGATAATCGAACGAATAATCGTTTATCGGATTGAATGGCTGTTGGCGGCCTTCGTAAGGTGTGGCTACCCAGGGGCGGCAAATCGCCTCCGATAAGAAAAAACAGGGACTCCCACATGACACTGCCCAGCCGAATTTCCGCCAGCGACTAAAGCGCCTCGCGCGCCTTCCTCCGGCGACTCACCCACTGAGCGTGAGTCCGACATTCCCCCAGTAGCGGAACCTCCACATGAACAATCCAAATGTTCAGGCCTTGCCACGTCTTGACGTTCAGGCCTTCATCAACGCCCAGCCGCTTTCCGCCTACCAATGGCGCATCGTGCTGCTGTGCTTTCTCATCGTTTTCCTCGACGGCCTGGATACCGCCGCCATGGGCTTCATCGCCCCGGCGCTGACTCAGGACTGGGGCATCGACCGCGCCAGCCTCGGCCCGGTGATGAGCGCCGCGCTGATCGGCATGGTCTTCGGCGCCCTGGGCTCCGGCCCCATGGCTGACCGTTTCGGGCGCAAGGGGGTGCTGGTGACGGCGGTCTTCCTGTTCGGGCTGTTCAGCCTGATCTCCGCCTTCAGCGCCAACCTCGAACAACTGCTGGTGTTGCGTTTCCTCACCGGCCTGGGCCTCGGCGCCGCCATGCCCAACGCCACCACCTTGCTCTCCGAATACACCCCGGAACGCCTCAAGTCGCTGCTGGTGACCAGCATGTTCTGCGGCTTCAACCTCGGCATGGCTTCCGGCGGCTTCGTCTCGGCAAAGATGATTCCGGCCTTCGGCTGGCACAGCCTGCTGCTGCTCGGCGGCCTGTTGCCGCTGGCGCTGGCCGTGGTGCTGCTGGTCTGGTTGCCCGAGTCGGCGCGCTTCCTGGTGGTACGCAACAAGGGCGACGACCAGGTGCGCAAGGCCTTGGCGCCCATCGCCCCGACCCAGGTGGCGGTGGCCAGCGGCTTCAGCGTGCCGGAGCAGAAAACCGTGCAGAGCCGCAACGTATTCCGGGTGATCTTCTCCGGCACCTACAGCGCCGGCACCCTGCTGCTCTGGCTGACCTATTTCATGGGCCTGGTGATCGTCTACCTGCTGACCAGCTGGCTGCCGACCCTGATGCGCGACAGCGGCGCGAGCATGGAGCAGGCCGCCTTCATCGGCGCGCTCTTCCAGTTCGGCGGCGTGCTCAGCGCCGTGGGTGTGGGCTGGGCCATGGACCGTTTCAACCCGCACAAGGTGATCGGCATCTTCTACCTGCTGGCCGGCGTCTTCGCCTATTGCGTGGGCCAGAGCCTGGGCGAGGTGACCCTGCTCGCCACCCTGGTGCTGCTGGCCGGCATGTGCGTCAACGGCGCGCAATCGGCGATGCCGTCCCTGGCGGCGCGTTTCTACCCGACCCAGGGCCGCGCCACCGGGGTGTCCTGGATGCTCGGCATCGGCCGCTTCGGCGCCATCCTCGGCGCCTGGATCGGCGCGACGCTGCTGGGCCTGGGCTGGAACTTCGAGCAGGTGCTGACGGCCCTGGTGGTGCCGGCCGCCATTGCCACAACCGCAGTCGTCATCAAGGGGCTGGTCAGCCACGCCGACGCCACTTGAGGTGGCAACACGTAGTCATGCGATGAAGGAGAATCCAATGAAAAGAGCACTGCTCAAGGGCGTCGCCCTGTCCATTGCCGCGCTGCTCGGCAGCCATGTAAGCGCAGCGGAGCGTCCGAATATCCTGCTGATCGTCGCTGACGACCTGGGCTATTCGGATACGCAGCCGTTCGGTGGCGAGATCCCCACCCCATCCCTGCAACAGCTTGCGGACCAGGGGGTCCGCCTGACCAACTTCTATGCCGGTCCGACCTGCTCCGTGACCCGCTCCATGCTGCTCTCCGGAGTGGATAACCATCTGGCCGGAATGGGCACCATGCTCGAGCATCGGCAGCCCGAACAGGTAGGCAAGCCTGGCTACGAGGGCTACCTGAACAAGCGCGTCGCCTCACTTGCCGAGTTACTCTCCGATAACGGCTACCACACCTACATGGCCGGTAAATGGCACCTCGGCAGGGAGTCTGGGCAAGACCCGAAGTCTCGGGGCTTCGAGCGTTCCTTCGTCCTTGTACCTGGCGGCGCGGGCCATTTCGATGACGCCATGAGCATGTATCCGGCCGACCGTGAAAAGCGCACCGGCATCGGCAAGGCGCCGTACCTCGAAGACGGCAAACCCGCCGAATTGCCCAAGGGCTTCTTCTCCAGCGCCTTCTATACCGACCGCATGATCGAGTACATCGAGCAAGGGCGGAACGATAGTCGTCCCTTCTTCGGCTACCTCGCCTACACCGCGCCGCACTGGCCGCTGCAGGTTCCGGAAGCGGACCTCGAACGCTTCCGCGGGCGCTATGCCGAAGGCTACGAGGCACTGCGTCAGGAGCGCCTCAAGCGCATGCGCAGCGAAGGCATCGTGGCTCCAGGGACCCAGGCCAACACCCCTCTGGAGGACAAGCTGCCACGCTGGGAAGAGTTGACCGACGAGGAACGCCAGCAGCAGGCTCGAACGATGGAATTGTATGCAGCGTTGGTTGCCAACATGGACCAACACATCGGTCGCCTGCTTGCCTATCTGGAATCCACCAAGCAGCTGGACAACACCTTCATCCTGTTCATGTCGGACAACGGCGCCGAGGGCAACTCGATGGAGGCGCTGGGCCTGGCCGACTGGGTCAAGGTGACCTTCGACAACAGCCTGCAGAACATGGGCCGAAAGAACTCCTACCTCCTGCAAGGTCCACAGTGGGCACAGGTCAGCAGTACCCCGTTCCCCTACTACAAGGGCTTCGCCGCCCGGGGCAGCATCAACGTGCCCGCCATCGTGCGCTTCCCGGGGACAGGCAAGCCGGGAAGCATCGATGCGAAATTACTGAACGTGATGGACGTGGTGCCAACCGCGTTGGAGTTGGCAGGCGTGACCTACCCCTCCACCCGTCAAGGGAATGATCTGCTGCCGCTGCAAGGACGCTCGATGCTCACTGCGCTCGCAGGGAAAGCGCAACCGGATCGTGCCCTGGGCATGGAGTACAACGGCCGACGCAGCTTGCTCAAGGGAGACTGGGGCATCCTCATGCAAGCGCCGCCTTTCGGTACGGGCAAATGGGAGCTCTACAACCTGAAGGACGACCCCAGCGCCTTGCACGACTTGGCCACCGCCAAGCCGGAGAAGGTGAAGGAGCTGGCTGCAGATTGGGATACCTATGCCCGCGATAACGGTGTGGTGCTGTCGAAGCAGAACGTGCGCTACGGCTACATGAGCTGCCTGTTCGGACGTTGCGTCGAATAGCGAACCTGGAACCACCGCTCCTCCCCTTCGGCAGGAGCGGTGCTGAAGTGACACAAGGGATTAGTCAGTAGCCCGGATGCAATCCGGGGAAATCCCGCCACCACTCCCGGAGTGCATCCTGGCTACGGAACGTCGAAAGCAATCCAAGCCACCAACGCCCCACGCACACGCAGCCCCCGTAGGAGCGAGCTCTGCTCGCGAACATCCCAACCACAAATGCTTCGCGAGCAAGCTCGCTCCTACGGAGCGCCCAGCGCCAACCTACATTCGCCCAAAGAGAATCTTCAGCGAGCCGTCCGGGCGCAACAGGAGGTTGAGGCTGTCGCTCAGCAGCAGGTGCACGCCTCTCAGCTCGCGGCCGCAGGACAGGTCGCGCGCCTGGAGGGCATCGACGAGGGCCGCTAGTGCGTCGTGGCCCAATAGTGTGCGGGCGCCGCCGCCCAGGGTGTCGATCAGTGCATACACCGACCAGAGTGCCTCGTGCAGGTGCGCATTGCCGGAAATCCGCGCCAGCTCCAGCTGGAAAACCTCCTCCGCTTCCGAGTTCCAGTTCGATGGTTTGCTGATCGCCCAGCTTGCCGCCAGCTCGGCGATATCTTCATCCGAGGCGTTGCGGCAGGCCTGATGCAGCGCCGCACTCTCCAGCGCGGCGCGCAGGTCGATCAGCCCCTGCAGGACGACGTCGCGCTCGCTCATGGCCAACGTCCAGCGAAGCCGTGGTAGCAGCAAGTGGCAGGCGGTACGCTCAACGCCGGGGTGCGATCCATCTCGGTCGGTTCCAATCAGCGCCGCTATAGGCACTCTCCCGGCGGAGCCGTTCGAGTCGATCGAGCAGCGCCAGGTGCTCCCTCTCGGCCGTCTCCTGCAGCGCTGGGATGAAGCGCAGCCGTTCGCCGGACTGAGCTTGCGCCAGTCGGGCGATAGCTGCGGGAGTCAGGGCCCCCAGGCGCGGGTAGCCGCCGATGGTTTGCCGGTCGTTCAGCAGGATGATCGGC
>RCUR01000124.1_pt1 | contig 25389 bp, 23 predicted proteins | sample 2166151 | NCBI WGS metagenome assembly RCUR01 (sample SAMN09932785, study PRJNA488358) | compost metagenome | isolation source: compost soil in an enriched community | place: Germany: Experimental Botanical Garden
GTTTGAAGCTGTACCCAAGCAGGACTACTGGTCCGTGCTGCAAATCTCCAACGAGATGCACCGGATGGAACCGCATGGCCTGTCCAAAGGCGAGATCACTGGCTGTCTGCGTTCCCTGGTGGATGCTGGTCTCGTGGCTGAAGCTGGTGTACTCACCTTCCGTTCCACCGTGAAACCCCCAAAACCAACACTGTCCATGGAGGCACCTCTCGTGACTGCACCTGTTTTGAAGAAAAAACCAACTGGTCCTACCCTCATGGAACGCTTCTTCGAAGTCGCCACCACCTTGCGTGCGGCTGCGGAAAGCATTGAAACACTGGCCATGGAAATGGACACAGCCATCATCGAAGCAGGTAAGGGCAACGAGAAGTTGAAGGAGATCCAATTGAATCTCCGGGCCTTGATGGGCGAGGAGGCCTGATTGGCTGAAGTCCACCGTACACTGGAGCAGATGAACGCTGCTCAGCAAAAAACCATCCTGCAACAGGTGGAACGCATCAAAGAACTGGAGCAGTGGGAAAAATTCGCTGCGTACCTCATCAACCATTGCATGGGCCAGACCGTGACTGAGGAAAATCTCGAAGCATGGTTGGCTGCTGCTCAAGGACGACCGCAATGATTATTGCCCCTGTCTGGTTCTACTGGGTCTATGTCCGGCCCTTCGTGTAACCTTGTAGCCTTTCATGGCTGAAACACCTACCCAAACCCCCGTAAAAGGAAATTGCTCTATGTGCTTTAAATGCGTACTGCGTGCTGTGCTGGCCGAAGCTGCTGAAGCAGAAGCTCAGGCCGGTGCACCCGGTCAAACCGAAGGCCCGTCTGTGCCTGACTACGATCAGGAACACACCAAAGCCCAGATCAACTCGATGCAGGCCAATTCCGTGCATACGCTGGTGGAAGCTGCCGATGTTCTCGGCTCGATGGGTAAAGACGAACTGGCTGATCGTGTCTTGCTGGTTCTCGACCGATTGCTGCCACAGCGTGAAGAGCGGCGTGCCAGTCCTGAAAAGGTTGAGGCAGTTGACCCACGGGAAATCACCATCGGACGGGCTGACCAGTCTGCATCCGTGATCACCCCGGCAAACCCGGTCGATGAGTTCGAAGGCCTGCCTTCGTTCCTCAAGGACCACATTCTGGCCATGCGTGAGCAGGGTGTCGAAATCGAAGTGGTGCGCCTCCCGTTGTAATAGCAACATAAGTTTGGCATTCTGCCAGCTCACTTCAAACCCGTGAACCAAGAGGATCACAACCATGCGTATCTACCGCTCCCTGATTGGCTATGCCTTCACTGCACTCGCCTTCATTGGCTACTCTGGCTTCGGCTGGGCTGCCGAACCCTATCAAGTTGTTGATGCCCTGCGTTACGCCATTGCCGACGTCGGTCACTACGGTGCCGAGTCAGCCAAGTGCACTGCCGAACTCGCTCATGCCGTGTCCATGGACTCGGTAGCTGAAGCGGATCGAACGGGATTGCTCACTGATGGTCATGGCTTTCTTCAAGCACGTGCAGATGCAACCGTCGGTCAAGGTGTGGGTAGTCAAGTCGCACTGACCTGATACCATCGCCGCCTGGACTAGAGACACCAAAAACCCCCTCCTAAAGTGAGGGGGTTTTTCTTTTCTCAGGATTCATAAACTGGAGAGTGCAATGCAACAGTTTCACCATTTACTTCAACGTCTGCTCGCAGATGGCCAAGAGAAAGGCGACCGTACCGGCACCGGTACTCGTTCTGTCTTCGGACACCAGATGCGTTTCGACCTGTCGAAGGGTTTCCCCATCTGCACCACCAAGGCTGTGCCGTTCAAGTCGGTACTCAGCGAGCTGCTGTGGTTCCTCTCTGGTTCCACTAACGTCAACGACCTGCGTGCCCTGCTGCACGGCGAAGAGTTCCGTAATGACTGGTCCAAGAAGACCATCTGGGATGACAACGCCATTGCCCAAGGCAAAGCACTGGGCTACGAAGATGGTGAGCTGGGGCCGGTCTACGGGAGCCAATGGCGTAACTGGCAGACTCCGTTTGCTGAACGTGGCTCAATTGACCAAATCAAGGACGTGATCCAGCAGATCAAGGACAACCCGAACAGTCGTCGTCTGCTTGTCAGTGCGTGGAACCCGGCTGAAGTGGACAAGATGGCCTTGCCTCCTTGCCACTGCCTGTTTCAGTTCTACGTCCACGACGGCAAGCTGAGCTGTCAGTTGTACCAGCGTAGTTGCGACACCTTTCTCGGTGTGCCGTTCAACATCACCAGCTATGCCCTGCTGACCCACATGATCGCTCAAGTCTGTGGGCTTGAAGTCGGTGAGTTCATCTGGACCGGGGGTGATGTGCACCTCTCCAACAACCACCTTGAGCAGGCTACCGAGATGCTGACCCGTACTCCACGGGCCTTGCCAACCCTGCTGCTCAATACCACTCGGTCTGACATCAACGGCTTCACGATGGAAGACTTCCATCTGCTGGGTTACGACCCGTACCCAGCAATCAAGGCCAAAATGGCCGTGTAAGGAGAACACCGATGGGCGAAATAGCTGATGACCTGATTGATCGAATGATGGATGACGGCTATTTCCCCAGCCAGTCATTCATGCCCCGTGGCAGTAACCGCACCCGTGGTTACGACACAAAAATTCAACCCAAGAAGAAGTCCGATCCCAACGACCGGTCCACGTGGAAGTCGCGTGACTACCCCGAAAAGACCTTCGACATGGGCTTCTTCCCAACCATCCCCAAGAAAGAACCCAAGCCTGAGCCAGTGGTAACACCACCCAAGCCCAGCGTATGGGACTTCACCGACGAAGACGCACCGTTCTAGTGTTTTCTTGGTTCGTGGCCCTGTAGTGGGGCCGCATCATTTCTGATTAAGGAGTATCACCATGCAGGTCAGCCAAATGTCTGATGCTGTCACACACGCAGTGCTCGGCAAGCAGTCTTCGGTTGAGATGGGTGTGAGCGACAGTGCAGCACTTATGCACATCTTCTCCACAACCCTGTACACCTACCCGAAGCTGGCCACCGTTCGGGAAATCATCTGCAACGGTTGGGACGGGCACATCACCAGTGGCCGTACCGATACCCCGTTGCAGATCACCATTACCGATGAACACATCGTCATTCGTGACTTTGGTCCGGGGATTCCCCATGAAAAGATTGGACCTATCTACGGTGTTTTTGGTAACTCGACCAAACGTGAAGACGGCACCGTCACCGGTGGTTTCGGTCTTGGTTCTAAAGCCCCGTTCTCCTACACCGACAACTTTGAAGTGGTGTCCAATAACAACGGCATCAAGTCTGTTTACCGAGTAAGCAAGTCTTCCATGGAGAAGGGTGGCAAGCCATCCATCGACACCATGGTGCAGGTGCCGACAGAAGAGACTGGTATCCGTGTGACCATTCCGTTGAAGAACCGCTTCGACCGGGGTTGGTTCGAACAGCACATCAACGAAGTGTTGGTGCTGGGTGAGATCCGTGCCGTGATCAATGATCGCCCATCGGAAGTCCATGTACTGCCGATGAGCGAGTCGCCGACTGGCTACGTGATCAGCAGCTTCAAGGGCACGCTGACCAGCAAGATCAACCTGCGTTATGGCAACGTGGTATATCCGATTCCCCGGATGGACCACTACGGTGACATGTGGGATCAGGTCTTGGCCAACATGAACAAGCTGTGGGATGCTGCCAACATCACCTTTATGGCTGATCCTGACACCATCTCCATTGCTCCCAGCCGGGAAGCCCTGATCTTCACCGACGGCACCGTTGAGTCGATCAAAACCCTGTTGGCCAAGTTCAATCCGTCGCATGCTAAAACCAGTCCGATCATGACTCGCCAGCTTGGGTTGACCCAAGCGAACAGACTGATCCGTACAGAGAAGACAGCTACCCGACCTGACCACCTGAACCAAGACATCCGCTTGCCGGTTGTCCGGGGCACCAGTCTGGAACACGAGAGTGGTCCGTATGCCTTCCAACTGCGGAAAGCAGCCATCAACCATGCCATCAGTCAGCGTTCGCTGATCTTGCGTGGTGACAACCTCTTGCTGAAACGGGCTCACCGTTACGTGAACACCAGCCAGCTCGTGGACAAGGTGGTGGGGAAGCGATTCCTCAAGGCTGCCCGTCAGTACCATCTGGCTCAGACAGGCAAGATGCACTATCCCGGTAAGATCGACACGATTCTGGCCGGTCCATTGATGCGTTACATCACCTCGCCGTTGTTGGCTGCTGTCCGAGCCAATACCGTCATGGACATCGAGGCACTGTCCTACGTCGATCAGTCGTACCGTCACAGCAGTAACCTGAAGTTCGTCAACCCGGTCCGCAAGGAAGTAGGGGGCATCGAGTACCTGATGGCCTACCTGTTCAAGCGTGTCCTATTGGCTCGCTCCAAGACGGCCATCAAACAGTTCTTCGACAAGCAGCGATACAGCCATAGCGAGTTGATGCAGGAAGGCTGGGTGGTTTACCAATTGCCCAAGCATGACAAGCACTACCCGGCCATCCAGAAGACTTTCGAGGATCTGGGTTACGAGGTGCACACCTACGTGCCTGCTCGTGCTGAACGGGAAGCCCGTGAGGTGGATCCGAATGCTGTAGCAGCTCCACGCAAGGCTTCGCCGAAGCGTAAAGGCTACGTGACCCTGCACAGTAGCCGTGAAGCCAGTAAGTTCCTGCTAACCACAGCCCGTGCCAACTGCAAGCCGGAAGACCACGTGGTCGATCCGATTGCTTACGTGGTGTTGAACACTGCGTCAGGACCGTGTGAACGCTTCAGCGATTTCAGTGGTGAGTCTGCCCAACAGGTCAACAAACTGTGGGGCAAACAGATCGCTGTGGTCACCACCAACCAGATTGAAAAACTTCAAGCCAAGGGGATTCCCGAAGTGAGCAAATACGTTCATCAGTTCGTTGACGACAAGTTGTCGGCAGCCCCTGATTTCCCGCGATACCTCGCGTTCGCCAAGTCGATCCCACAAACCAAGGGTTACTCCGAGGGTCCGGCTGGCATCCTACGCAACATGTTGGGGCATGCTGACCTGCTCGCCAGTTTCGACTTCAAGTTCCGTTTCGGCTTGTCCGTCGAGACTGAAACGCTGGTTGTGTTCTTTGAAGACGACAGCTATCACGGCAGCCGTAAAAAGCTGATCAAGTGTCTGGCACTGGCCGATAAGGTTCCTGTCTCGAAAGTAGTGAAGCAATTGCGTGACCGCATCACCACCTCGGCATGGCACAACTACATCGATCTGGGTGCGGTAGGCAATGCGTTGAAGATCCGTGCACCCGGCGATCCAAAGCTGGCTGTCCCTTACGAAATTGTCCGTAACCTCTTGAAGGAAGTCCCCAAATGATCTACCCCATCAAAATCGTCGGCTGTGTTGTCGATTACCACAACGTCACCTTGTACAAGGCCGACGGCGATACGATTGTCATCCCCCAGGGTGATCCGCGTCTCCGTGATCTGGTGGCCAAACTGGAACCGGCCCTGCGTGATAACGTCCCAGTGGCTCAGCGGTTCTACCTGCTGACTACTGAGGACATGCAGGACCGTAACCACTTCGCCGATGCCGAGAAGAAAATGGGCGGTGTCGTCCGTTTCTTCAAGATGGTCAAGTCGAAGGCCAAAGAGCTGCTGGAGAAGTTCGTTGAGCCGATTGAACCAATGGTGCTGGGAACCAAGGAGGCTATCAAGACCCCACCGGTCCCGGTACACATGGTCAATGGCGAAGCTGTCGACGACCTCTCCGACTTCGAACCGGTGGTAGAAGAGGCCAAGCCTGTCTTGCCTCCGGAAGAAGAGCGGCCACTGACCAAATCGGCTGCTGCTGTCGCCGAGATCATGGCCAATGCTGTGCCTGCATCCAATCCGAACTTCTCGGTGCCGGATGTCAAGGGTGAAGAAGAGACCACGGTCATTGCCGTGCTGGGGGACAACACTGTCATCCCCGGTTGCGAAGCCCTGACCGGGCAAGCAGCAGCCATGTCCGAAGGTATCGGCAGTGGCACCGGCATGCAGAACTTCCTGCAACGTGCCGGGATGATCCGTCGTGGTCACTCGGTGGAAGACCTGCTGAAGTTCATTCAGAAGGGCGAACTGCCGTTGGCCGACGATGGCTGCGTGTTGGTCTACAAACTGCTGCGGCGTACCAAAGACGAAGGCGTGTTCGTGGATTGCCACTCTGGCAACGTCAAGCAACGTGTCGGCTCGTTCGTGCACATGGACGAGAAGATGGTTGACCCCAACCGTCTCCAAGACTGTTCCAACGGTCTGCACGTGGCTCGCCGTGACTACCTGAAGAACTTCGGGGGTGATGTGTGTGTACTAGCCAAGCTGGCCCCGGAAGATGTGATCGCCGTACCTCAGTACGATGCTCGCAAACTCCGGGCCAAGGGCTACCACATCATTGCCGAGCTGTCCGATGCCGACAAAAACCGGGTGTGTGGTGACAAGCCGATGGAAGACCAAGTGCTGCTGGGCAATGCCATTGCCGGTAACCACGTGGGCATTCTGGAACACGTCGAGATCACCCAGCAAAAGGGTGGTGGCCTGAAGATCACCCCAGTGGAAGGTGTTGTCGAAGGTGCCCCGGCACTGGACCATAGCCTTACTGGTTCTTCTCTGGATCACTTGCCAGTTCCGGGCGAAATGTCTGAGCACAACGTGGTCGATGCTCGTGCTCTGGCACTGGAAACGGCTGCACCAAAGCCTATGACCATCTTCCAACCGGGTGGTGACGCCTACGTGCCAATGCTTACTGAGCCACACATGCCGGTCGTGGAACAAGCTCTGGCTGAAGCACCGAAGCCTAAGGTAACCCTGCTTCAGTCGCTGCTTGATGCGTGGGTAGCTGCTGACACGGCAACTGACAAGCTGATTGCTGCCAAGAGCTTGTTGACCTTCAAGAAGCAAAGCAAGAAGTCGTGGACTGCACTGGGTGTGTCCATTACGGTCTGGGAAGCAGCGACTAAACTGGTGGAACTGGAAGCTGTTGCCCAGTCCTTGCCGAAGGCCGTATCACCAAACGACGACCATCTGTTGTCCAAGGTGCCTAAGGTCAAGAAGGCTGCCCCACCTCTAAAACCAACTCCGGCTCCCAAGCCGATCAAGGCTAAGAAGCCATCCACCCCGAAGGTGAAAGCTGTGGAAACCACACTGAAAGCACCACCAGTACCGAAGACCCCGGGCAAGCGTTCCCAGAAGGAAGAAGCTGCCCACCTGCTGGAGATCTACACCAACAATCCGGACTTCATCAACGCCAAGCAATTGGTGGCCTTCAAGAAGGGCACGAAGAAAGGCTGGGAAGCCATCGGCATTGACGAAAAACTCGGTAAGAAGTTGGAAGCCCGCGTCAAGGTGTAAGACCACCTGCTATACCAAGATAACTCTATCTATACTAAGATAGAGTTATCTTTTTATGGAAGTAATCCCCATGTCTACTGTCTATCGTGTTAACCGCAAAGCCTCCGATGCCGACGTTATTCGTCTGAACAGCGTCGGTCTGTCTCTCGCCACCGTGGCCAAAGTGATAGGCTGCCACCCGACCACGGTCACCCTACGCCTCAAACGTCTGGGGGTGGAACCTGCGGACACCCGTAGAACTTTCATGGAGGATGTGTTCCTGCGACTCGACCTGAGCCAACAAGAATGGCTGGCCGATGAGCTGGAACGCCAAGACATCTCCGTCAAGACCTTCGTCTATCGCCTGATTCAACAGGCCTACGTTCAATCGAACCAAGGAAACCCATGAACCGTACCTTCGAAAACTGCACCCTGCTGGACACCAAAACGTGGTTCAACAAGGCCCGTCCATTCAAGACCATCCCGAATTTCACTGTACAGCTCGGCGTCCACTACGAAGAAGTGGCTGAGATGACTGCTGCCATGCAGGGTGTCACCGACGAAGCCAACCAGATGCTGTCCAATGCCTGGGAAGCTCTGCGAGCCCTGAGCGATCACCTCAAGGCCAACCCTGGTTGTGTCACTGTGGTGGACCCTCTGGAAATGCTCGACGGCCTGTGTGACCAGATCGTCACCGGCACTGGCGTAGCCCACACCCTCGATTACGATATCGTCGGTGCCATGACCGAAGTCAACCGTTCGAACTTCTCCAAGTTCGACGATGCTGGCCTGCCGATCTACAACGAGCAGGGCAAGGTCATGAAAGGCCCGAACTACAGCCCAGCCGAACTCTCCGCTTACCTGCCGCAGCAGTAAGCCAACCCGTTCCATAAAAGCCCCACTGGTTGGGGCTTTTTCGTGAGGATTACCCCATGTTGCAAGACGTAAAAAAGCTACCGCTCAACGAGGGGCAGTCGCTCGCATCCGCAGGCTTCTTTGAATTCCTGATGGGAACCGAAAAGGAACTTCGCATCTCCGGTCCCGGTGGTGTGGGCAAGACCTTTCTGATGGGCCACTTGATCGATGAGATCTTGCCCATGTACTTCGACACCTGTCAGTTGATGGGCATCCAACCGGAGTACACCGATGTACAGATGACAGCGACCACCAACAAGGCCGCTGAAGTGTTGGGTCAACAGACGGGCCGACCAGCCAGCACCGTGCATGCCTTCTTTGGCCTCAAGGTCATGGAGGATTACAGCACCGGCGAAAGCAAGGTCACCAAGTCCAACTCATGGCAGGTGCATTCCGGCCTGATCCTGTTCATTGACGAGTCGTCGATGATCGACACTCAGCTCTACGACTTGATCCAAGAAGGCACCATCCGCTGCAAAATCGTCTATGTTGGTGACAAGGACCAGTTGGCTCCGGTCAAGGAAACGTTGAGCCCGGTGTATCGCCGGGAGATGCCGATGTTTGAACTGTTGGAGCCGATGCGTACCAGCATTCCCGAGTTGCAGGCACTGAACCAGCAGATGCGTAGCGTGGTGCAGTCCGGTCGGGTCGAGTACGACGAAAAGGGCAAGGAATACATGGCCTTCGACTTCACCCCAATCCAGATCATTCCGGGCATCATCGACTGGCTCGACGGTGACCAGTACGAACAGGAAATCATCAAGGCCTTCTCGGGCACCACCTCGGATGATGTGATCCTCGCCTACACCAACCAGCGAGTCATCGACTACAACGGTTTCATCCGTGATCTCCGGGGCTTGCCCTACGAGTTCCAGCCGGGTGAAATACTGGTGTCCAACAGTGCCCCTCGCTTCGGCAAGTACAGCATGTCAGTCGAAGACGAAATCACCATCCTCTCGGTCGAGTCGCACACCGAGACCATCGACTTCCCGCAGGGGGCTTCGTTGGAAGTCCGTCAAGCCATGGTCGAAAACGTCTACGGCGAGCAGTACCGGATTCCCCTGCCGACCAACCGTGAGCACTACGGCGAGCTGATCAAGTATTTCAAACGGGTCAAGAACTGGCAGGCCTTCTTCAAACTGAAGGGCCAGTTTCCTGACCTGCGTCAACGGGATGCCCGCACGGTTTACAAAGCCCAAGGCTCCAGCCACCCGGTGGTCTACATCGACGCCGAAAACCTGTCCACGTGTCACAACCCCGCACAGGCTGCCCGTCAGCTCTATGTGGCCGTGTCACGTGCCCGTCAACGTGTCGTCTTCTATGGCGACCTCGCCTTGAAGTACGGCGGTTTGTTCCGCTAGGAGACACACCATGGCTATTCCCAACTTGCACGCATTTCTGGACAGCGTGTTGGACTTGTTGTTTGAACCGGAGGGCAGACGGCTCGACGCTATAGTGACCGAGCTGGATGCTGCTAACCGTGAGCTGCGTGGTCTTACAGTAATGGGGTTCATGCACAACGGACAAGTCTACATTCCCAAGGCAGCGAAGACCCGACAGTTGAAGGGCTACCCTGCATTGTCCTTTAGCCTGACTAACCGAGCTGCCGAATGGGACAGAGACATGCGTCAGGTTGGCGAAGACAAACAGTTCATCAAGCAGATCCTTTGGCTACTTACCAAGGACTGCGACACCACTGCCGATGTCCGCGATGCCTTACCCGAATCCTTTGTCTCACTGGTGCCCAGCATGGCTGACACGCCGAGAACCAGAGAGGATGGATACACCGTCAAGCATGACGAACGGCTGTACGGCCAGTACCTGAAGATCCGCGACAAGATCGACGTGTACTGGGCCTGCCGGATGGTTTACTAGAGGACTCGCAATGAACTACCTCACCTTTGCCGACAAGGCAGAGTACCCGGTGGCCTTCTTGGTTCCCCGGATCCAGAAGAAGGAACTGCTGCAACACTACTTCGAACCCTTTGGCCTGACCCAAGAAGACATCATGGTGATGGACTTGCATCAGGCCCCGGGCAAGAAGAAAACCCCGATGGCCGAGATGCGTCGCTATCTGGAAGAAGAGGTGGTGCCTTACCTCAAGGAAGGCAACACCAAATTCGTCGCCGTGACCGATGCCGAGTACTTCAAAGCCTTGACCAAGGCCGGGAGTGTCGAAGCCCATCTGGGCTATCTGGCCGAGTCGGAAATGGGGGACTTCCAAGTCCTCTACGTGCCCAGCTACAAGGCGTTGTTCTACGACCCGATCAAGGTTCAGGGCAAGATCGATATGGCCATGAACGCCCTGTGCAGTGCCCTCCGGGGCAACTATCAGGCACCGGGTTCGGGCATCGTACACTTTGCCGAGTACCCACAGCGAACCGAGGACATCGAAGCGTGGCTGGTCAAGCTGCTGAACATGAACTGCCCCCTGACCATCGACATCGAAGGCTTTGACCTCAAGCACCACAAGTGTGGGATTGGCACCATCTCCTTTGCGTGGAACAAACACGAGGGCATCTCGTTCCCCGTGGACTACGTCGAGGAAGAGTGGGAAGGGCCGGTGCTCAACAAGAAGACCGGCAAGAGCCAGATGGTCAAGTTCCATGGCAAGCAAGGCTTCAACGCACCGGTGCGTGCCCTGCTGAAGAAGTTCTTTCAGCGTTTCGTGCAGAAGGCGATCTATCACAACATCGCCTTCGACGTGTACGCCCTGGTCTACCAGTTATTCATGACCGACATTCTCGATCAGGACGGTTTGCTGGAAGGCCTCGACGTCATGCTGGGCAACTGGGAATGCACCAAGCTGATCACCTATCTGGCGACCAACTCGTGTGCTGGGAACAAGCTGGGCCTGAAAGAACAGGCTCATGACTTTGCTGGCAACTACGCCATGACCGACGATGACATCAAGGACATCCGGCGTATACCCCTGCCCAAGCTGCTGGAGTACAACCTCGTGGACAGCCTGTCCACGTGGCACGTGTACAACAAACGCTGCCCGCAAATGGTCCACGACCATCAGGAAGCGATCTACCGGGAGATCTTCCAACCGGCCACGAAAGACATCATCCAGATGCAGTTAACCGGCATGCCGGTGAACATGAAGCGGGTGCTCGAAGTCGAGCAGATCCTGAAGAAGGAAGAAGACTCTGCGATGCAGAGGATTCAGTCGAGCCCTTTGGTGCAGCGATTTGTGCACCAGAAAAACGAACAGTGGGTGATCGACAAGAACCTGTCGCTGAAGAAGAAGGTGGTCACCATTGCCGACGGCAAAGAGAAGTTCAACCCGAACTCTCCGGATGACATGACCGGCATCCTGTTCGACATGCTGGCCTTGCCAATCCTGTCCCGAACCAAGACCAAACAACCGTCAGCCGACGGTGACTCACTGGAGAAACTGGTGCACCACACCAGTGATCCGTTGGTGTTGGACCTGCTCAAAGCCTTGAAGGACTTCAAAGACGTCAACAAGATCCTTGGCACCTTCGTCAAGGCTCTGAAGGAATCGGTGCTCGGCAAAGACGGCTGGCACTATCTGTTTGGCAACTTCAACCTCGGGGGTACGGTGTCAGGACGCTTGTCGTCCAGTAAACCGAACCTGCAAAACCTACCGGCTGGTGCCGAGGGCGAGAAGACGGCCAAAGGTCGTTACGGCAAGCTCATCAAGTCGTGCTTCCAAGCACCTCCGGGCTGGCTGTTCATGGGTCTGGACTTCGCTTCACTGGAAGACCGGATCAGTGCTCTGACCACCAAAGACCCGAACAAGCTGAAGGTGTACACCGACGGCTACGACGGTCACTGTCTCCGGGCCTATGCCTACTTCGGCGATAAGATGCCCGACATCGACCCTAACTCGGTCGAGTCGATCAATAGCATCGCCAAGAAGTACAAACCGGAGCGGGGTGAGTCCAAAGCACCGACCTTCGCCCTGACTTATCAGGGCACGTACATCACCCTGATGGCCAACTGTGGTTTCAGCGAAGAGAAGGCCAAGGACGTCGAGAAGAAATACCACATCCTGTACGAGCACTCGGACAAGTGGATCGACGCCAAGCTGCAAGAGGCTTCAAAAGTCGGTTACGTGGTCACAGCCTTTGGCCTGAGAGTACGTACCCCACTGTTGCATCAGGTCATCCGTAAAACCAGCAAGACCCCGTTCGAAGCCGAAGCTGAAGGCCGCACTGCCGGTAACGCACTCGGCCAAGGCTGGTGCCTGTTGAACAGTCGGGCATGGTCCGAGTTCATGGGTGACCATGTACGTCCTGATCCAGTGATGCGTAAAAACATCCGCCCTTGTGCTCAGATCCATGACGCCGGGTACGCACTGGTCAAAGACGACATGCCCACCGTGCTGTTCATGAACGAGCACTTGGTGAATGCCGTGAACTGGCAGGACCATGACGACATCCGTCATCCTGACGTCGGTCTGGGTGGCGACCTCTCGCTGTTTTATCCAACATGGGCCGACGAAATGGTTATCCCAAATGGAGCCAGTGAGGATACCATCCGCAGCCTTTTGCAAGATCACCTGTACCCACCAGATCAACCGTAACCTTTTCTTTGGGGTGGGGAATCCCTCACCCCTGTTTTCAGGAGACCCGCAATGACTGATAAAAAACCCAGCCCGATCCGTGGCATCACCAAACCGCCTGAGCCTGTTCGCAAGTTCTGGTGGATGGTCGCCGGTGACGTGTTCTTCCACATGGGCAACCCGGAAGAAACTCAGATCGCCAACCTCAACTCGATCCTCTCCACCGAAGGTCCGGCAATCAGTTCGCAGGCTCTGGGCCGTGCACAGGCTGGTCTGGTCCAGCGTCTGCACGACACCAACAAGGAAGCCAAATTCCACGTGGTGGATGTTCGCTTCGGGGCCATCTCCGGTCTTGGCCACATGTCCGATGAAGAATTCTTCGGCCCGGCCAAAGCCACGGAAGCCGGGCAGTGAGTACCGTTCCACCGAAGCTGTCGGAACTGTACCCCAAGTATTACAAGGGCTTGCCTGAAGGCGTAGACCCGTCCGAAGTGGACACCTACGTCATCAACAAGATGTTCCCTGTCGAGGACGTGACTGGCTGCATTCTGCATGCCCGCAAGAAGCTGCTGATTCCCGGCGTGCGTTCTGGTGGCAAGTCGATGCTGAAGGACGTCACCGAGGCACGGGACACCTTGAATCGCTACATCGCCCTGATGAGCGAAGGCTGAACCAAGGGGCCAACCAACTGGCCCCGACTACCGAGGAAATCCCGTGATTACCAACAAGACCGGTATCTCTCTGGCACTGGCTGTCTGGGCCGTCAACGACGATTACGACTACCAGAACCAAGAGAACTACATCTCTGTCACCACGTTGATGCGTCCGATCCGTCAGATCGTATTGCCTCGCCGTGTGCCAGTCGATGAACGTGAACCTGTGGACGTGGTGGACTGCCTGAGCCGTGCCATGGGTAACTCCATCCACGACTCCGTGGAAAAGGCGTGGGTCGTCAACTACAAGAAGAACCTGAAGAAGCTGGGCACCCCGGACCACGTGATTGCACGTGTGCTGGTCAACCCGACGGCTGAAGAAGTGGCTGCCGTCAAGGAGCCGATTCTGGTGTACGTCGAGCAACGTGCCCTGAGAAAGGTACGGACTACCCGGCTGGAATGGGTGGTCGGTGGTAAGTTCGACATGGTGACCGATGGCATCGTCAACGACACCAAAACCACCACGGCTTACACCTGGCTGTACGGTGGCAAGGACGAGGAATACTCCAAGCAGGGTTCCTTGTATCGCTGGCTCAACCCGGACAAGATCTATGAAGATTTTGTGCGGATCAACTTCCTGTTCACCGACTGGCAGAAGTCTTCAGCCAAGACCAACCCCAACTACCCGCAATCCCGTGTGGAGTTCAAGGACATTCCCTTGAAGGACGTCACGGAAACGGAAACGTGGGTGGTGGCCAAACTGGAACAGATCGAACGGTACATGTCCGTGCCGGAAGATCAGATCCCCCATTGCACCGACGAAGAACTGTGGCTGTCCGACCCAGTGTTCAAGTACTACTTGAAGCCGGAAACGGCCATGGCCGGTGGCCGAGCCACGAAGAACTGTGACTCCATGGCTGAAGCCCGTGAGTACATGGCATCCAAGGGTGGCAAAGGCACCATCATCACTGTGAAGGGCGAACCGAAACGTTGCGATTGGTGTGATGCATTTGCCATCTGCTCGCAGAAGGACGCCTTCGAAAAATACAAATCCTGACAAACCGAGGTACACATGATCGACCTGACCGGGGTGACCCATCACCCTGTAATAACTGAAATCACCGACGTGCTCTGCAATAAAACGCAGAACACCGACCGTGGCTTCTTCAACGTGGAAGTGGCCTATTTCCTTGGAAAGCTGGCCAGCTCTCAACGTGCAACCATCGTCACCAAGGACCGTGGTGAGATCCCGGTCAACATCTATGCCATGAACCTTGCCACCTCTGGTTACGGTAAAGGGCACTCGGTGGCCATCTTTGAAGGCCAGTTTCTTGCTGGCTTCCGTAAACGTTTCATGGAAGACACTTTCCCGGTCGTGGCCGAGAAACATCTGTGGGACATCGCCAATGAGCGAGCCGTGCGTAACGGTACTGATCAACAGGAAGAATTCGAAAAGGCTGAGGCCGAATGGAAACGGGCCGGTGCCCTGCCGTTCACCTTTGACTCGGCCACCGGACCGGCTGTGAAGCAACTGCGGCACAAGCTGGTGATGTCCAACTGCGGTTCGCTGAACCTGCAAGTGGACGAAGTCGGCACCAACCTGCAAGCCGCACTGGAACCCCTGGCTCTGTATCTGGAGCTGTATGACCAAGGCTTGATCAAACCCAAGCTGACCAAGAACACGGCTGAGAACCAACGCAACGAGGATTTGGACGGCAAGACTCCAGCCAACCTGCTGCTGTTCGGCACACCCAGCAAGTTGTTTGATGGGGGTCCAACTGAGGATGCGTTCTACAGCTTGCTCGACACCGGTTATGCCCGTCGTTGCCTGTTTGGTTGGGGCCAAGCCGAGAAGAAGGCTCACCTGAGCCTGACCCCGGCTGAGATCTATGCTGATCTGATCAACCCGACCAACAGTGCCATGGTGGACAAGTGGTCGCAGCATTTCCACGCACTGGCTGACCCTGCCGTGTTCGGCTGGAAGATGAAGGTCGAAGACGACGTGGGCATCATGCTCCTGACGTACCAGATCGAATGCAAGAAAGCAGCCGAGGGCATGGCCGACCACGAAGAAATTCGTAAGGCTGAAATGGAACACCGTTACTTCAAGGCCCTGAAACTGGCCGGGGCATACGCTTTCGTGGATGGTTCCGTGGAAATCACCATGGATCATCTCAAGCAAGCCATCTTGCTGGTCGAAGAGTCTGGTGCTGCGTTCCAGAAGATCCTCACTCGTGAGAAAGCCTATGTGAAGCTGGCCCGTTACATTGTTGATGTCGGGGCTGACCTCACCCATGCTGACCTGCACGAAGCCTTGCCGTTCTACAAGGCCAGCAATGCTGCTCGTAACGAGCTGATGACCATGGCCGTGGCTGCCGGTTACACCCGTAACTGGATCATCAAGAAAAAGTTTGTGGATGGGATTGAGTTCTTCCGGGGCGAAAAGCTTAAGGAGACCAATCTGGACCAGATGATCCTGTCCTACTCCGACCACTGGGCCTACAACTATCAGAACGAGGAAGTACCGTTTGATCAACTGGACACGCTGACCCAAGCCGAAGGCATGCACTGGGCCAACCACCATTTCAAAGGTGGGCACCGTTCGGCTGAGAACGTGATTGTGGGCTTCAACATGGTGGTCATCGACGTGGACGGGGGCGTCAGCCTGCAAACCGTGCATGAGCTGATGGCCGACTACAAGTTCATGACCTACACCACCAAACGCCACACCGATGAGGAAAACCGCTTCCGGTTGATCCTGCCGATGAACTTCCACCTGGAGCTGGACCGTGAAGACTACAAGGCCTTCATGAACGGCATCATGACGTGGTTGCCTTTCCCTACCGATGACTCGGCGAACCAAGCCGAGAAGAAGTGGGAGTGTTTCCATGGTGGCACGTTCTTCCGCAATGACGAGGGGGCACTGCTGGACATCCTGCCGTTCATTCCCCGCACGTCGATGAACGACAAGTACCAACAGGGCTTTAAGGCCGTCGAGTCCCTCGATAACCTTGAGCGTTGGTTCGCTGGCCGTATTGCTTCGGGTAACCGCAACAACCAGATGATCAAGTTTGCCTTGGCTCTGGTGGACAATGGCATGTCGTTGCTGGAAGTGAGCCGAGGGGTGCATGCCTTCAACGCCAAGATCAGCAACCCAATGGACGAGGAGGAGATCGATAGCACAATAATGGTTACGGTCGCTAAACGGTTCTCCCGCAAGTGATTGAGGTAGTACCGGGGCGATACGCCGTGGACGACGCAGGGAATGTCTATTCCCTGCGGAATACCCGTGGCAATCTGCGACATGCCCCATTGCTGATGCAACGTCAATTGCACCCAGAGGGTTACCTAACGGTGACCTTGGCCACTGATGTGGGTAAAAGGTTCTGCTTGGTTCACCGTTTGGTGGCTCAAGCATACCTACCAAATCCGGAGGATAAGCCGGAAGTGAACCACAAGGACGGGGATAAGACGAACAACGTCTACACCAATCTAGAGTGGGTAACCGAAAGCGAGAACACTGTGCACGCCTTTAATACAGGCCTACGTACAGTCAACCGGGGACAACTGGGCAGAACCAACGGGAAGTCTGTGTTGAGCCAACCTGTCGCACGGTTGGACATGCAGGGGAACCTGCTGGAGATCTTCCCATCAATGGCAGAGGCACACCGTAACGGGTACTCACAGGGCAATATAAGCTCTGTGATTGCAGGTAACCGAGGCAGTCATAAAGGCTGCTTATGGGCCTTGGCCTAAACCGTAACCGCCTGTCAGTCTTTCATGGCTGGCAGGCACTCAGGAGGGCACCATGTCCGATGAAGAGGTAATGAACGATCAGCTGGTTCTGATCGCTGGTGAGTCTGCTGCTGGTAAATCAGCCTCACTGCGTAAAATCCGTGACCAAGAGGACTGGCTCTACTTGGGCACTGAAGCAGGCAAACGTCTGCCCTTCCGCAACAAGTTTGAACGGCATATCATCACCGACCCCTATCAGGTACATGAGGCGTTTGACTACGCTACTCACGGGTTGCCAGATCAAGGTGTGGCCAAACCGGACAACGTCAAGGGGATCATCATTGATTCCCTGACATTCCTGATGGACATGTTCGAAACGAACTTTGTAATCAATGCGGCCAATACCATGACGGCATGGGGTGCCTACCAGCAGTTCTTCAAGATCATGTTGCAGCAGAAGGTAGCCAGCTTTGGTAAACCGGTCATCTTCACTGCTCACGTGAAGGAAGAGCTGAACGAAAAAGCCATGGAGATGAAGACTTCGGTCCCCATCAAAGGGGCTCTGAAAGGCAACGGGGTAGAAGCCTACTTCACCACCGTTGTGGCTGCGAAGAAGGTCGAGCTGAAGCTGCTGGATAAATACCAGTCGGATCTGTTGATCATCACCGACGAGGACAAGGAACTCGGCTACAAGCACGTGTTCCAGACCCGTCCGACGAAGACGACCACTGGCGAGCGTATCCGTTCGCCCATGGGCATGTTCTCCCGTGACCAAACGTTCATGGATAACGATGCTCAACTGTTGCTGGACCACCTGAACCGCTATTACGCCGACTGCTAAGCGGGCTGCGGTCAGACCAAAATCACTGAAATTTGAACCAAAGGTAAAATCATGAGCAATCTGTTTGGCAACCTGAGCAACGCTGGCCTCGAAGAATCCCAAGATCGCTTGGGTGGTGGCTTCCAGCCTCGCTCCACTGACATCTACAACATGAAGATCGAGCTGTTCTACGCCGGTCAGTCCAAGGAAGGTGCCAAGTCCATCACCATCCATGCCAAAGATGATGCCGGTCTGTACCGGGAAACCATCTACATCACCAATAAGAAGGGTGAAAACTTCTTCCTGAACAAGGAAGACAACAGCAAGAAGGTGCCGTTGCCGGGCTTCACCACCGTCGATGACATCTGTCTGGCAGCCACTGGCTTCCCACTGGCCGAGCAGTCCTTCGAAGAAAAAGTCGTGAACCTCTACGACTTCGACCAGAAGAAGGAAGTGCCGACCAAGGTCATGGTCGCCGTCGATGTGCTGGGCAAAACTGTCAGCCTTGGCATCCAGAAAGTACTGGAAGACAAGACGGCGAAGAACGCCCAGACCGGTGAATACGAGCCGACCGGTGAGTCCAAAGAAACCAACTCCATTGCCAAGGTGTTCCACACCGAAAGCAAGGTAACCATGGCCGAAGCCCGCAACAACAGCGAAGCCAAGTTCTGGGACTCGTGGCTGGAACGTAACAAGGACCAGACTTACGACAAGCGTAAGGACAAGTCCGGCAACGGCAAGCCTGCTGCGAAGGCTCCACCCCAGGCCGGTGCTCCAGTTGGTGGTGCACAGCGTACCTCGCTGTTCGGTAAGAAGTAATTGATCATCCCCGTGGCCGGAATGGACCCGGCACTCCGTAACTGGGGAACAGCCGAAGGCCTGCTCTGTCTGGACACGGGGATGCTCGATGAAGTCAAAGTGGGAATTGCCCGAACCAAGAAGGGCAAGACCAAGCAGGTCCGAGTCAATAGCGACGACCTGCAACGCTGCAAAGATCTTGCTGAGCTTGCCTTTGAAGTAGGCGAGCGAAGCAAGGTCGTATTCATCGAGTGTCCTGTTGGTTCCCAAAATGCCAGTGGCATGAAGTCCTACGGAGCTTCGATTGGTATTGTTGCCTGTATGCAAACCAAAGGGATACAGGTCATCGAGGTCACCGCTGAAGAAGTGAAGGTGGCTCTGACCGGTAACAAGAATGCGAGCAAGGCCGACATGATCGCCGCTGCTTTCGCTCTGTACCCTGATGCAGGCTGGAACTATGACAAGGGCAAGCTAACGGCTTGCAATGAGCACCGTGCTGATGCCATTGGTGCCATCCATGCTGGAGTCCTGACCCCAGCTTTCCAGCAACTCATGTCCCTATTTAAGAAGGTATCCGCGTAATGCAAATCCTGTTGAATTCCACCGAAGTCTCCGAAGTTGTTCTGGGTTACGTCAAAGACCAACTCGGTCTGGACGAAACCAACAACTTCACCGTCGAGTGTCATGATGACGGCACCATTGCCGTGTACGTGAACGAAGACAGCGGCAATGAGCCAAAGGCTCAGGCCGAAACCCAACCCGCCCCTCGCCGTCGTCAACGTCGCAGCAACAAAGCTGCCGAGGCCACTGAACCGGGAAACGCATCGAGCGACACCCCGAGCACGACCACCTCTGTAGCCGATGTGAAACCCACGGAAGCTGCACCAGTCGAGGTTGCTGGCGTCACCACCCCCGAAGCATCGGTGTCCCCTGGGACTGAAGCCGCTGCTGAGACTGAAGTCGAACCCAGCAACGCCGTGGTCACCACCGTGGCTGTGGAAGTAGCTGAAGCCGTGGCCGTCGTTGAAACCGCTGCTGCTCAAGAGCCGACGAAAGTCGAAGTGGTTGCTGAGCAAGAAGCACAGGCTGAAGAAGAGCCACCGCGTAAACCTACGCAGTCGCTGTTTGCCAACCTGCGTAAACCGAACAACGGTTAACCAGTGTTCCGTGCCCTACTCGTAGGGCTCGGCTTGATGGTACTGGTGGCCTGCATTGCCAGTGCCATTCACGCAGCAGCCCTACCAATCGCGATTGCGATAGTAGCTGTACTGGTGTTAGGGGTTCTCTGGCTGATCGACTATCCGTCAGGCAACGATGATGACAAGCCTCCATGATTGGGGGCTTCTTTTTCAGGAGGCACTATGCCACACGAGTGGGAACATACCGGGGAAGCTGGTACAGCTATGTCTGTAATTTCCCCCAGCCCCATGAAGCTGACCTTCAAATTGCACAACAATCCGGAACCTTTCGGGCAGTTGATCATGCACGATGACGGCAGGTTGGAATTTGTAGGGGATGTTGAAAAGTCTGCTCAGGTGTTCTTTGACTACCTCTGTGCAAACTTTCGGCTACCGGCCAAAGAGTAAACAAAGAAAAATCCCCCAATTAAGGGGGATTTTTTATCTGGTGGGAGCAGATGGAATCGAACCACTAGCCATCGGCGGAGCGTTTACAGCGCCCTGATACTTACCCAGTATCTCTACTACTCCCGGGTGTGGCTGGCAAGACAGGACTCGAACCTGTGACCGACGGATTAACAGTCCGTTGCTGCTACCAACTGAGCTACTTGCCAAAATGCGTTTCCTGAGTGACCCATCCTTGGGTCTGCCTTAAGACAGGAGCAAGATTAGAGATAACCTTGCACACTGTCAACCCTGCGTTACATTACTGCGTCAAGTTGATCCATGGGTTCAACATCGCCGAGTGCAGGCCTTGGCCTGGACCAATCGAGTAATCCAGTGTGCCGTCGGCCAGCTTGCTGATCATGTTGTCCTCAGTCGGCAGGCCGATGGTGCCAAACAACTCTGGTGCCGGAGCCAAGGAAGCAAACAGGGCATGCACCGGGTTGTTACGGATCATCGAGGCTGCCACCTTCACCGAACGGATCTTGAAGTTGTAGAACCACAGCAGGCCGAAGTTTTCCAGTGCACCTCGGAACCGACCCGAGAGTCGGTCGTAGTTCACAAATTCTTCGGTGATCTGGGCCAGTGCCTGTGCCTTGGTCAGACCCTTGCGATTAACAAGATCGTCGAACAGGATGGACTTGGCCAAGAAGTCCCCGTATTCCACAGCTTTCTGCAAGCCTTGGAACAAAGCCGTGTCCTTGGTGACCAAGGCGTAACGCCCGACCGTCGAACCCCAACCCGGCAACTTCGCCGCTGCTTGTTCCATGTACGCCTGCAACCGGCCCGAGGTCAGGTCGATCTCGTTCCGGGTCATCCCGGCATCGGCGATCCCGGAAAACTCCCCAGCTTCGATCAATGGCCAGATGCTCATGCGTTTGTGGCTGTCGTTGATCGACTGGATCTCGGTCTTCAGCTTGCGTTCTAACCGAGGCTCACCCCGAGCAGCCCGCAATTCGGCTTCCGCTTCGATGCGACGAACCAGCGACTTGGTGTAAGCCTCAACTTCCGCCAGCTTGCTTGGCATGGCTTTGGCCATGGCCTTCACCGGTACACCCCGAGCCGCCAGTTGGAACATGTTGGACATCAGGTTAGCCACAGGCACCACCACCGACTTGACCACGATCAGTACCTTGGCATCCCCGACGATGTTCTGTACGGTTTTCTCAGCCGTCATCAGCATCTTGTAGGCGTTGTTACCAAAGGCCGAAGTGGCCACGTTGCGGACTGCCTTCAGGGTCTCCGGCGACCACCGGCTGTTACCGGTCCATGCATCCCCCAGCGAAGCCGCCCGGTAACCCAGCACATCGTTGAGCATGTCGCGACGCACCATGAACTGGTTACCGAACAAGGCTTCGACCTTGGCCCGGGTATCAAAGCTCATCAGGTTCACTGCATCCCGCAGCACCGGGTCCGTGGTGGTGAACACATCAACGTACTGCTTGGCATTGTCCAGATTCTGCGACAGGTCACGTTCGTGCATGGCATGCAGCCGTTCGATCAGCTTGTCGTTGAACACTTGCGAGAAGCCTTCTTCGACTTGCCGACCCCGCCATTGACCGATGGCCTTGTGCAGATCCTGCTCGCCCAGCGTGCGTTCCATCATCACTGGATCCAGCGAACGCTCATAGGCGACCACGTTACCGGTCTCGCTGTACACCGGCAGGAAGTGATCCGGACCGGTCTCACGGGCCATGTATTTCGACAGCTTCTTCACGTCAGCCAGATCAGTGATCCGACCAGCGGTCTGAGCCGTGGTGTAGCCGGTACTGGCGTCCACACCGCCTGCCGTCTGATGCACGTTCTGCATGATGCCCTGTTCAAAGGTGCCACGGGCTGCCACCGGGATGAAGTAGTAACCCCGTTTCAGCCCGCGTTCCAGCGAGTTACCTTCGTAGTCACCAACCCGCTCATACGACTTGCCGACCAGCTTGCTGAACTCGCTGTCATTGGCCACCAGCATCGACACCCCGTCGTTACCAATGCTGGGCACGTAACCCTTGTAGCTGTTGAACTTGGCCCGACCAACAGCCTTGCGTTGTTCTTCAGCTCGCTGACCTTGCAGGTAAGCCAAGGTGAACTCCATGCCAGCCGCTTCGCTTTGAGCCAAGGAGACCAAAATGTCTTTATCCGCTTGGTTCAGCCCTTGCAGGGCATACAGGGTGATCAACCGATCCAGTTTGCCAATGTCAGCCAGGGCAGCGACCTTGACATTCTCACCGAACAAACGGGCAATGGCTTCCGGGTTACGCAGCAGGTTGCGACCGACGACCCCGGTGTTCATGTAAGTCGCCAGTTGTTTGGCCTTGGCCTGAATCAGGTTCCAGTGCTGGGTCTTCGACAGGTCAGCTTCCAGACCTTTGATCGCCGCTGTTGGGTCCGTTGCCAATTTCAAGGCATCCTTGCCCAAAGCTGCCAAGTCAGTCTTCGCCATCGAACGATGCAGGCTGGCTTTTTCTTGTTTGCTCAGCTCCCGGCTGAACTTCTCGGCCAGCAACTCCGGCAGGTTTTCCCGGTACTGTTGACGAGTGCGTTGCACCACCGAGCGCACGGCTTTGATCATGTCGTAGATCGAGGCGTTGTTCTCGGTGCGGCCCACCAGATCATTGATCAGCGTGTGTACCGAGTCCCACATCTTGGTCTTGTTGATGGTGGCCATGGTCGCTTCAGCCACGGCACCTGCCGAGCTGTCACTGATCAAGGCCGCAAACCCAGCCGCTACACCACCAACCGCCCGTTCCAGACGACCCGCTGCATTGCGTTGGGTCCGCTTGGCAAAGTCCAGTGCCTTACTGCCGAGCTTGTCCATGCCTTCGACCACGAGGTCGTTGGTTCGGTCCATTACACCACCCGGCTTGGAAGCCATGGTGTCGATGAAGCTTTCCCGTTGGTTGATCACTTCGGCCATACGAGCGTTCAATAGGTCAATCGCCTGCTGCACGTTGCTGGCTTTCTGGGTGCCCGTCATCCGTTGACCGAGCTTATCCATCAGGCTGTTGCCGGTGTTTTCCAGCAGGGCATCCAGTGTCCCGGCCTCATTCAGGGCCGACTTCGGCAGATCGATCTTCGCCAGTACAGCCCGGAACGCTTCGTTGGTGGTGGCCAGTGCCAAGAACGCTGGCAACAACGAGGACCGACCAGCCAGATCCTTGGTCACCAGATACTTGCCCGACAGTACGTCGAACTTCTCAGCAGCGTAATAACGATCAGCCGGGTCAGTGCTGTCCGGATCAGCCATGAACGACTCAATCGACAGCTTCTTCATCACATGAGCGTAGAGCTGTTGCACCCCGGCCATGGCGTTCGGATCAATCGCCGCCTCAGTGCTCAAAGCCGTGACGATGGTGTTGAAGGTGCTGGCCTCTTGGGCCGACATGGTGAAGCCATGGTTCATGAACGACTGGGCCACAAGGTAACCGTTCTGGATACCGGTCATCAGGGCCGACGTTTCGTCAATGTTCCCGGCTTTCACCGGGTTCTGGAGATAACGCCCGATGGTGGTGTTCAAGGCCGCATTGATTGCCGACAGACGATCGTTGTCACCGTAGATGCTGTTCTGGAACAGTGTCCCGGCAGCGAAGCGGGTTGCCAGCGACGGCTGGGCATGCATCAGGATCGCTGAGTTGAACAGCAGGTTGCTGAACAGGTCTTTACCGGCATCAGCCTTGATCCCGAACATCGACTTGATCGCAGCCACCAGAGCATCCTTGATCCGACCCAGCTTGCTGGCTTGTTGGCGTTGAGCCAGACGAACCAAGGAAGCATTGGTCAGGGTCCAGGCCATGAACTCATTGAGGGCTTCGGCTTTACGACCGGCAGCCAAGTGCGCCTGCACCACACCACTCACGGTGTTGAAGGTCGCATTGAGCTGGTCACTGGTCTGCGTCAGTTCTGCCCCTTGGCTCAGGAACTGCTCCATTAGGGCTTCGATTCGCTTGACCGCACCGGCCACTTTATTGGTGGAGGTGCCGCTGTAGTGAGCGTTCACTGCTTCGAAGGAAGCCGCATGCACCAGTTCGTGCAGCAGGGTTTCGGTAGACGGGCTGACCAAGTAGATGGTCTTGGCCGCAATGTTGGTGTAACCCAACACGCTACCGGCAGCCGACGTGTCTGTGTTAAAGCCCTTGGCCGCATCGTAGGCAGCCAGTTGCTCAGCCGTACCATAAACGATGGTGTAGTCCTGAGCAGCCAGCGAACCAATGACTTCAGCCATCACGACTGCTTGCTCCGTCGTCAGCACGGTTGGCAGTTGAGCCAGTGTGACTGCATCCAGTACCTGCACCCCGGTCTCATGCGTGGTGGCCAGATCATTGATCGCCGCTTCCACCGAGTGTTGCGGCTGCTCACCCTTGACCGATGCCAGCTCCTGAACCAGATACACGTTCATCTGGGCAGCGAGGTCTACCGGATCCGTACCCACCAATGGCAGGTCACCAGCGTTGTTAAACGGCATGCCCACGGCAGCCATCTGGTCCACCGAGACCGAGACCCGACTCATCACACGGTGCCGGGCTTCAACTTCCTGTTGAGCCGTATTCAACCGGGCCTGTACCGACAGCAAGGCATCCATGATGTCGTTTTCACTTTCGCCTTGCGACTGCAAACCGAACAGGGCTTTGGACAGGGCCAAGTTGGCTGCATCACTCAGGCCGGTCAGCTTGGCATCCGACATGAACTGGCTGAAGGTCTTGTGCACGGCAGCCAGCGGGTTCTGTGTCCAGCTATCGAACACCGCTTCGTTGGCCACTTCCGAACCGGACTCGATCTGGTCCAGTGGCATGTTCATGCCGTCGAAGATCTTCAAGGTGCCGGTCGGTGCATTGGGGGCAGTCGAGATGTTCTGCATCATCTGCCCGTCACCGGAACCGATGTTGAGGAACGGGATACCCGATACACCCGCATCTTTTGGACCGGAGACAAAACCCGGCGAGCGGAAGCTACCGTCCAGTGCCCGAGCAAACTGGGTCAACTCAACGT